>JAEEGK010000221.1_pt1 | contig 141494 bp, 121 predicted proteins | sample 8958771 | NCBI WGS metagenome assembly JAEEGK01 (sample SAMN16246547, study PRJNA631951) | gut metagenome | biome: gut microbiome; feature: rumen; material: SC-attached | host: Bos | place: Iran: Karaj | collected 2018-10 | reverse complement strand
TAAGACAGATACCTATATAGAAGTTTTGCCCCTGAGTGTTACAAAGCACTCAGGGGCATTGTGCATATTTATGTTGCTAAGCTAAATCAGAATTTACAAGAGTAATCATTTATCAAAAATATTTAGAATTGCCAAAAAAACGAATAATCCTGTAAGTAAAACTAAAACAATATTATCTTTTATAGCCCCTTTCAGATCGAGGTCTTGCTTCTTCATAGCTAACAGAACTTTAATGACCAAAAATGACATAATTACGGGTATTACAAGAAATGACGGAAGAAACTCCATACTTAGAATGAACAAAACCAATAATATCAACAAATAAACGATAGTATTAGTTTGCATCATACTTTCTCTTAGCTCCGCCTTTCCTCTCTTTATATGGGCTTGAGCCATTATTTCTGCTATTTTATCTTCGGTATTCTGATGGTTCCCGTATTGTGAGACAGGTTCAGATGGGGTATCTTCTCCAGGCATAAGCGGTTCGAGAACAGGCAATTCATCAGTATTATTCAATTTATTATTCATATTAATTTCCTTAATTATATTTATCATATAAATTCCGATTTTTGTCAGTAACAATTATAGCACATCATCTCTGTACTGTCAATAAAAAAACGCCATAGTACTTCTGACAAAAAACGCCATAGTACTTCTGACCTTACATCAGAAATACTATGGCGTAAAACTTCTTTATGCGTACCGTTCTTACCGTACCGGGGGCATTCTGCATGATGAAAAAAGAGAGGTGCGCCCGCCTGTGTACTGAGCAGGCGGGCGGCACGGAGCCCGTGCAGGCAATATTCTCAAGTCAGCCGAATTCCCGCGCTTGTCTGCACGCCGGTGACGCCGCTGCTCGCGGCTTCTGCCGGAATGAGAATCAGCGGAAGCGGTGTGCTGTGAAAATATCGCTGCACGATGAAAAATAGAGAGGAGGTTGTCATGCGATTACAAAATTCCCGTTTTCGCAGTCAACGGTCAGCACCGTGCCCTGCGGCACAGGGGAGGCGAGCAGCCGCTTTGCCAGCAGCGTCTCGATCTTGCGCTGGATCAGCCGCTTCAGAGGTCTTGCGCCGAAGCTCGGGTCATAGCCCTGTTCAATGATTGCATCCTTTGCGGCATCCGTCAGGGTGACGGTAATCTGCTGGTCTGCGAGCCGCTTTTGCAGATTTGCGATCAGCAGATCGACAATGCCGCCGATCTCCTGCTTCGTGAGCGGCTTATAGAGAATGATCTCGTCAAGACGGTTCAGGAATTCCGGGCGGAACCGCTGGTGCAGCAGCGCATCGACCTGCCGCTTGGCGTCATCGGAGATCGAGCCGTCCTCGCGGATGCCCTCCAGCAGCGCGTCTGCGCCGAGATTCGAGGTGAGGATCAGGATGGTGTTCTTGAAATCGACGGTTCTGCCCTGCGAATCGGTGATTCTGCCGTCGTCGAGCACCTGCAGCAGCAGGTTGAATACATCAGGGTGTGCCTTCTCGATCTCATCAAGCAGCACAACGCAGTAGGGCTTTCTGCGCACGGCTTCCGTGAGCTGACCGCCCTCCTCATAGCCGACATATCCGGGAGGCGCACCGATCAGGCGGCTGACGCTGAATTTCTCCATGTATTCCGACATATCAATGCGGATCATGCTGCGCTCATCGTCAAAGAGTGCCTCTGCGAGCGTCTTAGCAAGCTCGGTCTTGCCGACACCGGTCGGGCCGAGGAAGAGGAAGGAGCCGATCGGCCGGTTCGGATCCTGAATGCCCGCACGCGAGCGGAGGATCGCCTCGCTGACCTTCTCGACGGCTTCATCCTGACCGATGACGCGGCGGTGGAGCGTTTCATCGAGGTGCAGCAGCTTTTCGCGGTCGCCCTCCATCAGCTTGGTGACGGGGATGCCTGTCCAGCGGGCGACAATGCGTGCGATTTCATCCTCCGTGACGGCATCGCGCAGGAGGCGGGAATCGCCCTGCGCAGTCGATTCGGCGGCTTCAAGCTGCTTTTGCAGCTCCGGCAGTCTGCCGTATTTCAGCTCGGCTGCCTTCGAGAGATCATACTGCCGCTCGGCATTGTCGATCTCTGCACGCACCTGCTCGATCTGCGCACGGAGCTCCTGCACCTTGCCGATGCTGCCCTTTTCGTTTTCCCACTGCGCCTTCATCTGTGCAAAGCGGTCGCGGAGATCGGCGAGCTCCTTCTGCAAATCTGCAAGATGCGCTGCGGAAACGGCATCGTTTTCCTTTTTCAGCGCAGCTTCTTCGATTTCAAGCTGCATGATCTTACGGGAGATTTCGTCCATTTCGGTCGGCATCGAGTCCATCTCCGTGCGGATCATCGCGCAGGCTTCGTCCACAAGGTCGATCGCCTTGTCGGGCAGGAACCGGTCGGAAATATAGCGGTTCGAGAGGGTTGCGGCAGCAATCAGCGCTGCGTCATGGATCTTGACGCCGTGATAGACCTCGTAGCGCTCTTTCAGTCCGCGGAGGATCGAAATGGTATCCTCGACGGTCGGCTCGCCGACCTGCACCGGCTGGAATCGGCGTTCGAGCGCGGCATCCTTCTCGATATATTTGCGGTATTCGTCGAGCGTGGTCGCACCGATGCAGTGCAGCTCACCGCGTGCGAGCATTGGCTTCAAGAGATTGCCGGCATCCATCGCGCCGTCGGTCTTGCCTGCGCCGACAATCGTGTGCAGCTCGTCGATGAACAGCAGGATCCTGCCGTCCGATTTCTTGACCTCCTGCAAAACGGCTTTCAGACGCTCCTCGAATTCACCGCGGTATTTCGCGCCGGCGACCAGCGCACCGAGATCAAGCGAGAAGACTGTGCGGTCGCGCAGGGATTCCGGCACATCTCCGCGTGCAATACGCTGTGCGAGCCCTTCTGCGATGGCGGTCTTGCCGACGCCCGGTTCACCGATCAGCACAGGATTGTTCTTCGTCTTGCGCGAGAGGATGCGGATGACATTGCGGATCTCCGCATCTCTGCCGATGACAGGGTCAAGCTCGTGCTTTTTCGCACGCTCGGTGAGGTCGGAGCCGTATTTTTTCAGGACATCGTAGGTCGCTTCCGGGGTCTCATTGGTGACGCGGGCATTGCCGCGGATCTCCTTGAGAGCGGAGAGCACCTTCGGTGTCTCAATGCGGAACTGCGTAAAGATCTTTTTCAGCGCCGTGTCGCCGGAGCTGAGCATCGCAAGGAACACATGCTCGACGGAGGTGTATTCATCCTGCATCTGCTTTGCCTGCTGCTCGGCGTTCGTGAGGATCTGCTCGGTCGCGTTCGAGATATAGACCGAATCGGCGGGTCTGCCGCTTCCTGTGACATGCGGGAGCGCGGCGACTGCCTGCTCTGCGGCGCGGGTGAGCCCTGCGGCATCGGCGCCGATGCGCTGCACGAGCTGCGGGATGAGACCCTCCTGCTGTTCCATGAGCGCGGCGAGGATATGCACCGGCTCGATTGCGTGATTCTGGTGCGAGACGCAGAGCGACTGTGCGCTTTGGAGCGCCTCTGCGGTTTTCTGTGTCATCTGGTTCATGTTCATAAGGATACCTCCTTTGAATGTGGTTTTGCTTTACCGGCATTCGCAAGCTGTCATTGTGCATTCATGTTATCTGCGCTATTTTGCAGAATACTTCTCTGCCGCCTGCTTTGCGGCGGCGCGGTCGGGGAGCGCGGCGAAATAGGCCTTCAGCGCGGCATCGACCCGCTTGATATATTGCCCGATTGCGGCGCCGATCTCCTGGGCGGTCGCCTCCTGCCCGGCACGGATCGTGAAGCGCCTGTCCCAGCAGCCGTCCGTGATGCGGTAATCCTCCGGCGTACACTGCCCGTTTCTGCATTCCGCGTCTGCCCAGAGGCGGAAGAACTGCTCCGCTTCCTCGATCAGTGCGCGGCTCTGCGTGCGGAAGGAGGCGTGCAGCACGCCGAGCGCATGCTCCGGCTGACGGTAAAGCTCCACGCGGTAGCGGATCGTCGGCTTGTAGCGGTAGCGCAGCGGACTGCGGATCGTCAGCATGCCGTCCGTTGCCTGCGTCTGGAGCTGAAAGAGCCCCGTCATCTGCTGCGAGAGCGTCTGCAAAATATCTGCCATGCGGCGCTCGGGCGTCACATAGCCGACCGCTTCTGCAAGGAGCTGGTTGATCAGATTGGAGCGGCTCGTGCCCCGCGCATATGCCATGCGGTCTACGGCATCGACGACATCCTCTGAGAGCACCAGACTGTATACTGCCTTTTTCATCGGCTTCCACCTCTTTTCTTCGTCTAATAATATTATACTCGTATTATGAAACTTGTCAAGCGAATTATATAATATTTCACGCAGATTTCACATTTGCTTGACGCGGCATGCTTTTTGTGCTATACTATATTTTAGCAAAATAGCCTCTGATTCCAATGACGCGAAAGGAGCCATGTCCCATGCTGACCGAAAAGCTATACGAAACCGATTCTTACCTGCGCGAATTCACGGCAACCGTGCTGAAATGCGAGCCGCTGACCGATGCGCAAATGAAGCGCAGCGGCGCCGCATACGGCGTTGTGCTCGACCGCACGGCGTTTTTCCCGGAGGGCGGCGGGCAGTTCGCCGATACAGGCAATCTGCACAATGCGGCTGTGCTCGATGTGCAGGAGATCGGCGGCGAGATCGTGCATTTCACGGATGTGCCGCTGACGGTGCAGTCCGAAGCGGTCGGCACGCTGAACTGGAAGCAGCGCCTGCGCAGGATGCAGAATCACACCGGCGAGCATCTGCTCTCGGGTATCGTGCATGCGCAGTTCGGCTGGGATAATGTCGGCTTCCATCTCGGCGAGGATGAGGTGACGGTCGATTTCAGCGGTCCGCTCAGTCCGGAGGAGCTCGCGATGGCAGAATATCTCGCAAACAGAGCCGTCGCAGAGAATGCGCCTGTCACCGCGTGTTATCCGTCGCCGGAGGTGCTTGCGGCGCTCGACTACCGCTCGAAGCTCGACCTGACGGAGAATGTCCGCATCGTGACGATCGAGGGCTGGGATGTCTGCGCATGCTGTGCACCGCATGTCTCCGCGACGGGCGCGGTCGGCTGCGTGAAGATTCTCGGCAGCGAAAGCTGGAAGGGCGGCGTGCGCATCAGAATGCTCTGTGGTCTGGATGCGGTCGATGATTACAGCCGGCGCATGGAGAACACCGCACGCATTTCCGCGCTGCTCTCTGTGCCGCAGCTAAAGACGGCAGATGCCGTGGAGCGGCTGCTGGCATCGCAGCAGGCAGACCGCGAGGAGATCGGCAGACTGAAGAAGCTGCTGGTCGAAGCGAAGACAGCAGCGCTCCGGCCGACAGACGGCGACCTGCTGCTCTTTGAAAATGATCTGGATCCTGTCAGCCTGCGCAATCTTGTGAATGCGGGCATGCAGCTTGCGGGGGGTGTCTGCGCGGCATTCTCCGGCAGCGACGAAAGCGGCTACCGCTATATCATCGGCGATATACACGGCAATGTCACGGAATGGGTAAAGGCGTTCAATGCGGCGCTCGGCGGCAGAGGCGGCGGCAAAGGCGAGATGGTGCAGGGTTCCGTTCAGGCGACCAGGGAGCAGATCTGCGCTTACTTTGCATAAACGCAGGCGGCGGGGAGCCCCCGCGCCCGGAGCCCGGGCTGGCAATATTCTCAAGTCAACTGACTATCCCGTTCTCGTCTGCGCACCGGTGACGCCGCTGTTCGCGGCTGTTGCAGTAAATGCGCTGAAAAAGGTGCAGGAATAATCAGCGGCGCAGGTGCGTTCAAAAGCTGCGAACAGCAGCGGCGGGGAGCCCCCGCGCCCGGAGCCCGGGCTGGCAATATTCTCAAGTCAACTGACTTTCCCGTTCTCGTCAGCGCACGGGTGACGCCGCTGTTCGCGGCTGTTGCAGTAAATGCGCTGAAAAAGTGCGGATAAATATTCAGTGGTGACGGTGCGTTCAAAAGCTGCGAGCAGCAGCGTCATATTTAGCTGCTGAGCACTCTCTGCTGTGCCTCCCGGAGGCACAACGCCAGCGCGGGCTCCGCGCCCGGACGGCACAACGCCAGCCCGGGCTCCGGGCAAAAAGATGCCCCTGCGGAGACCGCAGAGGCGAGATCATGAAGGTTGTAACGAATGGACTCAGATTTCCATGCATACAAGAATGGATTGCACACATTTCCGCAAGATCGGCGATCCCCCGGCACCCTGTCCTGACTCACGGCGCCCGGTCTCGCTTCTCTTGATGACAGTATACCGAATCGCTGCGAAAAATGCAATACCTTTCTGAAAACTGTCAACGGTTTGGCGCCGGTTTGAGAACCGCATGTCACAAAATTGCAATCTTTGCAAAGATCGGTAACAAATTTATGAAAACCGGAGGGACAACTTCCCTATGATACATTTCTACAAGACTCTCGGCGGGAAGCTCGTGCAGCTCGACCGCCTCGAGCCGGGCTGCTGGGTCTCTGTCTATGAGCCGACTGCCGAGGAGCTTTCCCTGCTCACAAAGGAATACGGTCTGGATGTCGGCTTTGTGCGCTCCTGCGTGGACTCCGAAGAATCTTCTCGCGTGGAGCGGGAGGGCGACCAGGCGCTCATCATTGTCGATACCTCCGTAGAGGAAAAGCAGGAGAGCAGCGATACCCGGCAGTTCAATACCGTGCCGCTCGGCATCATCACCGCCTGCGACTGCGTGTTCACCATTTCGCTCGGGCGCAACCGTGTCCTTGCTGCAATGGCAGACGGCGCTGTGCCGAATCTGCACACCGATTTCCGCACGCAGTTCATCCTGCAAATTCTCACGCGCATCGCGGCATGCTTTGTCGGCGACCTCAAGCAGATCGACAAGATTTCCTATACGCTCGAACAGGAGCTCAGCGGCGCGATGAAAAATCAGGAGATCATCCAGCTCATGGGGCTGCAAAAATCTCTCGTTTATTTCACAACCGCCCTGAAAGCCGATCTTGCGACGATCGAGAAGATCCAGCGCGGCAGAGTCTTAAAGCTCTACCCGGAGGACAGCGACCTCATGGACGATGTCGTCACGGAGCTCAGGCAGGCGGCAGAGATGGCAAGCATCTACACCGGCACCCTGACCGCGATGATGGACGCCTTTTCCTATGTCATCGCGAACAATCAGAATGCCGTCATGTGGAAATTGACGATTATCACGGTGCTCATCGAAATCCCGAACATCATCTTCGGCTTCTACGGCATCAACACCGATACGCTGCCGCTCCGTTTTTCGTGGATCGCGCCTTTCCTGATCGCCGTGATCCTGACGGGCATCACCTCGGTATTCATCTGGAAATACAGGAAATTCTGAGGCATCAGACATAAATAACCCGCTATCGGAAAAATATATAAACGCAGATACTTGACTTTCGGCAGAAAATATGATATGATGACTGCAAACAAAGGAGGCGTGCAGGATGCGCAGAGTACCGCGTGCTGCCTGTATCAATGATATTTCCGGCTTCGGACGCTGCTCTCTGACAACAGCGCTGCCGGTGCTCTCCGTCATGGGCGTGCAGGCATGTCCCGCGCCGACGGCGGTGCTCTCGAAGCACACCGGCTTTTCGGAGTTCAGCTTCACCGATCTCACCGACGCGCTGCCGCATTACTTTGAGACATGGCGTGATCTCGATTTCGACTGGATTTACAGCGGATTTCTCGGCGCCGTCGGGCAGATCGAGACCGTGCGTGCGTTTTTCAAGGCGCAGAAGGAAAAGCATCCCGGGGTGCGGATCCTGCTTGACCCTGCGATGGGCGACGGCGGCAGGCGATACAGCACCTATACGCAGGAGATGTGCGATGCAATGCGCGGGCTTGTATCTGAGGCGGGTGTCATCACACCCAATCTCACGGAGGTCTCCCTGCTGACGGGGCTCCCGTACTGCGGGGAAGCCGTGACGCTTTCCGAAGCGGAGACGATGGCGGAGCGGCTCATGACGCTCGGCTGCGGTTCGGTCGTGATCACAGGCATTGTCCGCGAGGATGCGATCGGCAATCTTACCTACGACGGCAGAGATGCGCATTATCTGTCCGTTCACCGCACGGAATCGCTCTTCTCCGGCACCGGCGATCTCTTTGCCTCGGTGCTCTGCGGCGCGCTGGCACACGGGCTGAGCCTCAATGCGGCGGCGAAGATCGCAGGCGATTTTATTTCGGAGGTCACGCAATACACGCTGAAGCAGGGAACGCCTGTTGAAGAGGGCGTGCTCTTTGAACCGCTGCTCACAGTATTGGAGGGGTATTTACATGGCAAAACAGGAAAATGAAAAGCTCGTGCAGATGGTATATGCCGGGCTGTTTGCGGCAATGACGGCGCTGCTGACGGCGACGCTGCATATCCCGGTCGGAAACGGCTATGTGCACTGCGGCGACGCGGTGATCTATCTCTCGGCCGTGATGCTTCCGCTGCCCTATGCGGCTGCGGCATCCGCAATCGGCGGCATGCTGGCAGACCTGCTCTCCGGCTACGCGGTCTATGCGCTGCCGACATTCATCATCAAGGCGCTGCTTGCGGCGGTGTTCTCGCTGGCAGGCGGGAAGGCACTGCTCTCGAAGCGCACCGTTCCCGCGCTGGTGCTCTGCGGCATTGTGACCGTGATCGGCTACTGGATCACTGCGGTGATCCTCTACGGCGGCTGGACGGCGCAGTTCATCGGAACGGCGCCCGGCAATGCGGTGCAGGCGGCCGGCTCCGGCGTGGTCTATGCGGTGATTGCGATGGCGCTGCAAAGACTGCGCAAGTCTCAGCCGCGGCTTGGCGGTTGAGAGAATATGAAACACGCAGCCCGCGGTACTGTGATTGTACCGCGGGCTTTTGTCTGTGTGTTCGGAAAAGAAGATCATGCGCCGCCTTTGGCAGGCTTGGTGATCGCGAGCCCGAAGACCGTGCCGCAGATGCCGCCGATGATGTGCCCCATCTGCGAGATATTGTCGTCCGGCGCAGTCAGGCCTGCGATGATCTCGCCGCCGAGATAGATGACCGTCACGAGGATCAGCGTGATCGGGATGCGCCCCTTCTGCGCGTTCGCAAAGGAGCTCAGCAGGATCAGCATGAACGCGATGCCGCTGGCACCGAGCAGCGCAGTGTCCGAGGAGAGGAGCACATGCACGACGCCGGTGACGATCGCCGTGAATGCCATCATTTTGATCAGCACCTTCGAGCCGTATTTCTCCTCCAGCATCGGTCCGACCAGCAGGATCACGGTGAAGTTGCCGAGAAAATGCGCGTAGTCCGCATGCCCGATCACATAGGTGATCATCCGCACATACTGCATCGGATCGGTGAGCCGCGTGCGGTAGACCGAGAAGATGTATTTGTTCGTCCAGCCGCCGGTCAGGTAATTGAGCCCGAGCGATGCGGCGCAGAGCAGCGTCAGCGTCAGGATCGCGGGCGCGTTGTACTGGAATTTTCCGAAGAGCTTTTTCAGCATATTGTTTCCCTCACTTAAGGCTCCGGCATATGAAAAGCAGCGGCATCGGAGCCCGGTGCCGCTGCTTTTATTGTATCAGATGAACGCGGAATTGTCAAGTGTTAATCAAGAGCGCCTGCCAGCGTGAGCAGCAGGAGACGGAGATCCTCGCCGGTGATGCTGTCATTGCGGTCCATATCGGCATTCCTGCGCGCCTGCACGGTCACAAGATCCTTCACATCGTCGGAGCCTGCGATCATCTTCGCGAGCATCACTGCGTCACGCAGCTCGACCTCGTCATTGCAGTCCACATCGCCGAGCAGGTTTCTGCCGCCGGCGGATGTGGTTGTTGTCGTTGTGGCGGATTCTGTCGTCTTGGAGGATTCGGTCGTGGTGACGCTGCCCTCGCCCTTCACGAGCAGGTAATCAAACCAGATCCAGCCCTCGCCGGTCTCCAGCCTGATCGTGTTCTTGCCGGCATTCAGCTCGACCGTGACGGGCTCAGATTCGGAGAAGGAGATATTGTGCGGGAAGAGCACGCCGTCGCCGACTTCCTTGCCGTTGACAAAGAGCCGCTCGGTCTTGCCTTCTTCTGCATACTGCTGCTGATAGCCCCAGACAAGCGCATAGGTGCCTGCCTTCTCGACGGTGACTGTCTGCTCGATGGAATCATTCTGCGAATCGGAATTCTTGAGGAAGACATAGCCGCCGCCGGAGCAGAATTTGTAATCGACAAGTTCGGTGCCTGCATTGCGGGTGACAGTGCCGTCTTCGCACTCATAGGCGCCCTCGACATCCCAGCTGCCGCCGTTGCCGCGCACATAGCCGTAGAGATCGTTCGGGAGATCCTCAAGCGTGACGGTGTCCTTATCGTTGTAGTATTCCTTCAGATATGCCTTGGTGTTATACTGCTCGCTGGTGCAGAATTCGCCGTACCACGGGCAGATATAAGACCACCACGCGCCCTGGTTGCGCATGCCGGTGATATCCGGGATCTTGTCGCACTCTGCCAGCGCGACCATCTTGGTGTCGGAGGAATCGCCGACCAGCGTGAGGAACACGGAGGTGGCGGGATCCATCTCCCAGCGGTAGGGCGAGCCCTCGTATTTGTCATATGCGATCATATCGACATATTCGTTGCCGGGATACCACTCGATGGAGTTGTCGAGCTCATAGAGGTTGATCTCAAAGAGGCAGTTGTGAACGCCGTGATCCTCAGTCAGCTCCTTATAAAAGAGCTTCCAGAGTTCCTTGTAGACCTCGGGACCGCGGTCGCCCCACCAGAACCAGGAGGTGCCGTCGCCGTATCTGCCGTAGTTGCCCTGTGCCTCATGCAGCGGGCGGAGAATGATCGGGACATTTGCTTCCTGTAAAATGAGGAGCTGCTCTGCGAGGTCATCGACGGCTGCGTCGAAATAGGCGCGCTCCTTGGTGCCCTCTTTCAGAATGTTCGCGGTGTTGAAGCTGCTGTTCGATGCCTGATAGTTCTTGTAGGTACACTGCTTCCAGTCCACAGCGTCGCCGAGGGTGTAGTTTGCGAAGTCAATCGGCACATTGATATGCCAGCTTGCGGTCGCGATGCCGCCGCGCTTGGTGACCCACTGGATCACTCTGCCGGTGGTGCCGTCCTCCCAGCCGTAGAGCGGGTTGTAGTTCATGAAATCGAAGGCGCGGATTGCGGGATAATGCCCGGTGTTGTCGAAGATATACTCAAACTCGAGCTCGGTGTCGCCGTTGTTTCCGCCGCCGTAGATCTCCTGCTGTCCCGTGATAATCTTGTTGCCGTAACATTCGGTGAGATACTTCATCAGGGCTTTGGTCTCAGCGGTTGCCTTCTTGTCCGCAGGTGTCGGGTCGATTTTCAGATCGGGCGTCTTTGCATAGCCGAAGGAGACGGTGTCCCAGAGGCAGAAGCCCCAGCTCCCGGAGGCGCCGATCTCGACGGTATGCTTGCCCTTCTCGAGATAGAAGCTGCCCCAGTTGACGTCATACCACTCGTCCTTCTTGGCAAGGCTCTGCGATGCGACCTGCTCGCCGTCCACAGCGATATTTTGCAGGCGGTCGCCGAGATAGCTGTAAACGCGGGTATGGAGCTCATACATCGCGCCTTCGGTGAGGTCAACATCGAAGGTGACGCCGCCGGCATTGCCTGCCCAGACAAAGCCGGTGCCGGAGTAACCCGGATACTCGTCGTTGTAGACCTTTGTGGTTGCCTGACCGCCCTCAAGGATGGTCAGATCCTCCGCTTCTGCTTCGAGCAGGACCTTGCTGATCTCAGCGGTGGCGGTGCCTGCGGGCATCACGCCGCAGACGGACAGCGTCACGGCTGCTGCGGCAATGCAGGAAGCGAATCTGGTGTGCTTTTTTTTCATAATGTTCCCCCTTACTTCCACGGTGCGGCAGACAGACTGCCGCGGTCATACGGTATACTTTATTATATCACGCTGTATAAAAAAGTGCAAGAGGTTCAGATTCATCTGTCTGATTTCTACAAATGAGACAAAGCGAAAGCGAAGACGCTAATTTTTAATTGGAGATTCTGCCGTGACGCGCAGTCAGCCGATGACTTCATGCATCTGGGCGTTGACCGTTCTGAGATAATCCGTGCACAGCTCGGGGACGCCTTTTTTATCCCAGAGCTCGATGGTGCTGTAATATTTGAGCAGTGTGTTGTTCATGACAACATAGAGCAGCGAGGTGATGCTGCCCTGTGTCATCAGGACGGTCACAGTCATAAGGAGCGAGGAGAAAGCGCCGAACGCGGATCGCCGCTCCTTTTTGGAATCCATGCGCAGGATCGCATGAATGATGGGGGAATTCATAATGCTGCCTTCATACATTGTCAGACCGAGCGTGGAGCGGTCTGTGTTCTGTTTCAGCTCGACCAGATCTGAGAGCTGCAATGCTGCGATCCGCTGCAGAACATCAGCTTCGGTGACAGGCTGCTGCGCCGATGCGGTTACAAGGTTGAATGCTTCCAGCTGCACAGGATCCACGGCAGTCACAGCCGCCGACATCACGGCGAAGTAATCAAGCAGCTCGCTTTGCAGCGCAGCCTCCGGGAACATCCCGTGCAGTGCGCTGAACAATTCGCCTGCCTGTTTTGCCTCTGTGTTCAGGATCATGGAGAACTGCTCCGGGGAGATTGTGATTTCCGCGTTCTTGTCTCCGCTGAATGCAGCCTGCATATTTGTGAGGATGCTGCGCGCCTGATCGACCGGGATTCCGGCTTCATGCAGTACCTCTGCCGTGACGGATACACCGCGGTCTTCTCCGTAAATCTTTTCCAGCAGCGCGTCAATATCCTGCGGGTTCATCGGCTTTTTCTTAAAAATAGACATAGCGTTTCGCTCCCTTCGAGTCAGTGTTTGCAGGCAGATGCCTGCGGTGATTCTATTATAACAAATTGCTGCGGCAATGTCAATGCGTGCGCGGAGCCCGCGCCGGCGGGGAGCCCCCGCTGGCGATTACCTCCGGTCGCCCGACCGAAGACGCCCAATGAAAGATCATTGACGCTGCTGTTCGCAGCTACTGCGGTAGGTGCGTTGAAAAAGTGCGGATAAATATTCAGCGGCGCCGGTGCAGACAAAAGCCGCGAACAGCGGCGTTATATTTAGCTGCTGCACATTCTCTTTCCCGCCTCCCGGAGGCAAATTGCCAGCGGGGGCTCCCCGCCCGCAGGCAAAATGCCTGCACGGGCTCCGTGCAGCTTGACATTCTGCGGGATATTTGGTACAATAGATGTATCACAATTCATCGCGGAAAGGCGGCGTGAATATGTCTGATCTGTACTTCTGCCCGGAGCGCTGGGAACCCGATCCCAATGTCTCCACAAACGAAGCAAAGCAGCTCCGCGTGCATGTCGGCAGCGGAAAAACTGCGGATGCCTGGCAGCTCGGGAGCTATGGGGGCGGCTGGACTGCCATTACCTCGCAGATCCCGATCGAGACCGGCTGGCTGGAGCCCGGCGGCGAATACCGTCTCTGCTTCTGGCTGAACGGCGGTGAGAGCGCAAAGCACGATGAGGTCTGCACGCTCGAGATCTACGGCGACGACTGGGAAAACAGACTGCGATTCCCGCTGAACCGTGACCGCACCCGCCCCATCATGATGAAAAATAACTGGCTGCTCTACGGTGTCCCGTTCACGGCGCCGGAGACGGCAGAGGCGCTGAACTTCCGGTTTGTTGCGGCAAATGCGGTCTGCACAGTCGCCGGTATCCCCGATATGGATATGTCAGCCTGCGAAGCACTGACGCCCGATGAGCGCATCCCGGATGAGCCCCAGCGGCACAATATCTTCTACCCGGAGGGCTACCCGCCCGAGCAGAAGCGGGTCGTGCTCAAGGCGCGCGGTAGAGAGATCTCTGTCTCCGCAGCCGCCGTGAAGATCGCTGCGGGCGCGGCGGCTGCCGTGGTCGGCATGCTGCTGCTGCACGGCATCCGGAAGAAGGAGAAGCGGTGATCCCGCAGATCGGAAGTGAACAGCATGAATGATGTGTTTATCAGCTACAGTTCACGGAATCTGACAGAAGCAGAAGCGCTCCGCAGCGTACTGACGGACGCCGGTATTTCTGTCTGGATGGCGCCGGACAGCATTCCGGCCGGCATGCGCTATATGCAGGCGATCGTTGACGGGATTGACGGCTGCGCGGCAATGGTCGTTGTGGTCAGCGAAGATGCACAGGCGTCGGAACAGGTTGAGCGCGAAGTCAATTTCATGATCTCCTATCATCCGAAGAAGCTGCTCTGTGCGCTGATCGTGGACGGCAATCCGCTCAAAGGGTGGATGCGCCTTGTGCTGCAAAACCGGCAGATCGAAACGGCTGCGCAGATCTGTGCAGGTGACCGCGGCACCGACCGTCTGCTTGCTTCGCTGAAAAAGCTCTGCGGGGCAGCGCCTGCGGCTTCTGTGCCCTTCTCCGCAGACGGCGCGGAATTTGAGATTGCGGACGGCGTGTTGAAACGGTATACCGGCAGCGGCGGGTCCGTATGGATCCCGGCGGGCGTGACGACAATCGGGCAGGGCGCATTTCTTGGGCGCTCTGACATGACATCGGTTCAGTTTCCGTTTTCTCTGACACAGATCGGGCAAAGCGCATTTCAAGGCTGCACAGGGCTCACGGAAATACAGCTCCCGCGGAATCTGATCGTTCTGTCGGCGGATGCGTTTTGTCAATGCACGGCACTTCGCCGCGTGCAGTTTGTCAGGACACCTGCGGCGATCGGCGGCGGTGCCTTTGCGGAATGCACACAGCTGACGGATGTTTTATTCCCGATGGCGTTCATGATCACCTGCGACACGGGCGGCGTCGATATCGGCAGCGGCGTATTTCAGCACACGCCGTTTGCGGAAACGGATCACAAATATATGCGTTATTTCAAATAACACATACAGATATGAAAGGAAAATACACACATGAAACTTGGTATGGTCGGACTGCCGAATGTCGGCAAGAGCACACTCTTCAATGCACTGACAAATGCGGGCGCGGAGTCCGCGAACTATCCCTTCTGCACGATCGACAAGAACATCGGCATCGTCTCGGTGCCGGATGCGCGGCTGGAAAAGCTCGCGGAGATCTATCAGCCGAAGAAATTTACCCCCGCGACGCTGCAATTCGTGGATATTGCGGGCCTTGTGAAGGGCGCTTCCAAGGGCGAGGGCCTCGGCAACCGCTTCCTTGCGGATATCCGTGAGGTCGATGCCGTCATCCATGTCGTGCGCTGCTTTGAGGATGACAACATCGTGCATGTGGACGGCTCGATCGACCCCGCACGCGATATCGAGGTCATCAATCTGGAGCTCATTTTCTCCGATATGGAGCTGCTGGAGCGCCGCATCGACAAGACCGCGAAGCTCGCAAAGGGCGATAAGAAATACGCCGCGGATGTCGAGCTTCTGAAGCGTCTGCTCGCACATCTCTCCGAGGGGCTGCCCGCACGCAGCTTTGACTGCACCGACGACGAGCGCGCTGTCATCGCGGAGACCCCGCTGCTGACCGCAAAGCCGGTCATCTATGCGGCAAACCTCTCTGAGGCGGATTTCTCCGGCGACCTTTCCTCCAATCCGCATTTCACTGCGGTGCAGAAGATCGCCGCACAGGAGCAGGCTGCCGTCTTCCCGATCTGCGCACAGATCGAAGCGGAGATCTCCGGCATGAGCGAGGAGGATCAGGCACTCTTCCTCGAGGAGCTGGGGCTTGAGCAGTCCGGTCTCAACCGCATCATTCAGGCAAGCTATTCGCTGCTGGGTCTCATCTCCTTCCTGACCGGCGGCTCCGATGAATGCCGCGCCTGGACGATCCGCCGCGGCACAAAGGCACCGCAGGCTGCCGGAAAGATCCACTCCGACTTTGAAAAGGGCTTCATCCGCGCAGAGGTCATCTCCTATGAGGACTTCATGGCAAGCGGCGGCAATATGGTCGCGGCAAAGGAGAAGGGACTTGTCCGCATGGAGGGCAAGACCTACGAGGTCGCAGACGGCGACATCATCACATTCCACTTCACATCCTGAGCTTACGAGAGGGGGCGAGCGGCATGCAGCAGGCAATCGCAGAGCAGTGTGCGCGTCTCACGGAGAATTATCAGATTCTGCGCAAATGCGCCTCGGCGGAGCATGAGGAGGTCATTCTCGCGGCGGCGGGCATCATCACTGCGGCAGAGCGGACGGCAGATCCCGCGCTGTATGAGGAGAGCCTTGCCGTGCTGAAAAGCTGCACCAATGTGCTCTCGGAATACCGCGGCACCGGGCAGTTCATCACGGTCTGCAAGATGGCGGTCTCCGGCGATCCCGCGCAGTGTTTCAGCGTGACCGACAGCATCTACCGCACGCTGCACCCGAAGGCGATCGGCAGCGAAAGCGCGATCACGGCAGCGATGATTCTGGCGGATTCCGTGCAGGCGCCCGAAGACTGCGGCATCCTTGCTTCCCGCACGCTGGCGCTCTATCGCCGGATGAAGGGCATGCACCGCTTTCTCACCGATGAATATGATCTGCCCTTTGCCGCTGTGATGGCAGTCACCGGACGGGGGCACGAGGCGATTATGGGCGACGCGGAGGCATGCTTCTCGATCCTGAAATCGCAGAAATTCGCGGAATCCAATGCGATTCAGTCGCTCAGCCATGTGCTCGCGCTCTATCCGGGCAGTGCCGCCGACAAGTGTGCGCTGGTGACGGAGCTCCGTGCGGCGCTGAAAGCTGCGGGGCATGCGTATCCGGCGGGCGGCAGGCTTGCGATGCTCGGCACGATGGCAGGGCTCGGCGAACCGGCAGCGGTGCTCGCAGAGATGATTGCAGAGGCAGACGATTTTCTTGCGGCACAGGAATGCTTCTCCCATGTGCTTTCTTCACCGGGCACCGATGCGCGGCGGATGTATGCCGTGCAGGCGGCGGAGCGTGCGCTCATGGGCAGGAATACCGGCAGCGCGATGCTCAGCGCGTCAATTTCGGCGGCGGTGGCAGAGGCAGTCATGCTCTGGCTGGTGCTGATGACGGCGGCCAGCGTGTGAGATGTATGCGAAATGAAAACAGCCCGCGGTACAGGCAAAGTACCGCGGGCTGTGTGTTTCAAATGACGGGGTCCGGGGACAGCGTCCCCATTATCAATCCATCGCGTCAGCGATACCTCTATCCCTCGCGCTTTGCGGCGGCGCGGAGATTGGCTGTCATGCCGAAGAGCGCCAGCACAATCGCTGCTGCGGAGCCGAGCACCGGCACCGTCAGATCCCAGCCGGTATCATCGACGCGGCTGCCGAGCACGGCGCTGTCAATGAGCTCGCCGCTGCCGTCGCGCACGGAGTAGTTGATGTTGTTGCCTTCGATGCTGTCAATCGTGACATAAGCGCCGATCGTCTCGCCCATCTTCGTGAGAATATCGAGCACAACGCTCTTATCGCTCGGGCTGAGCTGCTTTAAGATGCTTTTGCGCTGTGCGGCGGAGAGCGAGCTCAGAAACGCGGCTCTGTCGCCCTCTGTGAGCGAGGAAACATAATTCTGCTGCTCAGCGAGCGAGAGCTCCGAGAACGGGCGCTCCGTCGAAGCGGTTGTGGCTTGTTCCCAGATCGTGCGCGTGAACGCCTGCGTGGAGGGCGGGAAGACATGCGATTCCAGATAGGCGTCGATGTCATCCTCGAAGATGTAGACATTTTCAGCGAGCACTTCATAGGTCTGGTAGACCGTTTTATCCTGATATGTGATCATCATGCCGAACTCATCGTGCTCGGACTGATCGTACTGATTCTGCAGCGACTGGATGAAGCCGTCCGGCGCACCGATCTCGCGCAGTGCCGCATAGACATCCTCAATGGTGCCCGCCGCGCCGGCGTGAAGGCTCATCATCCCTGCCGAGAGCAGCACGGCAGCCGCCGCGGCAGCAGCCTTTGACATTCCCTTCATAATAGCTCCTTTCCGATTCCCGGAGCGGGGTCTGTCCCCGCTTTTGTTTATCGGCAACACCGCACAAAGCCCGCCTGACGGCTTGGCAGCGCATCTGCTTGCATCTTTTCCGCCATCTTGCACAGAAATTCCTTGCTGGGCGCCAGCCCAGCGGCGTCATTTCTATACAATCTGACGAAAAATCTGACTGCGCATCTGCACCACCAGCTCTGTGCGGTGTTGCCTATACTTTATCTCTAGCAGTATACCACAAAACCGCGAAAATTGCAAGACCGTGCGGTGCATTCTCATATTGTGGCAGAAAAACGCGGAAACCGCAAACCGTTTTTCGTGCAGATTCAAAAAATGCACCCCCGCAAAATGCTTGACAACGCCGCAAAAACACTGTATAATATAAGTTGAGAATCTGTGGATCATTCACAGCGAACATACAGGAAGGTTAAACATATGGATCAGAATGAGAAGAAACCTGTGAGCTTTGCCGGCGGCGCCTTCAGTGTGCTGCTCGCAGTGCTCGTGCTCTGCGGCATCTGCCTCCTGATCGCGAGCTTTGCAGGAAATGACAAGCAGCCGACCGGCACCGTCTATCTCCGCGAAAGCCTGCATGTCTGGAACACCGGCGTATTCCCGAAGCCGGAGGAGTTCCTGGCGGACAGCGCAGATTATATGGTCTCCTCCGTGCGCTATCAGCGTGCCCCGAAGGATCAGGACGGCACGCAGACCGTCGCGCTCGAAATGCAGCTTGAGGACGGCACCACCCGCATCGAGACTTCAGAGCTCACGATCGAGAGCCCGGAGATGACCTGGGAGATCGGCACGGAGGTCGATATCCATGAGATGCTGGGGGAGGCATACGCCGATGCGGAGCTGCTCGATACGCTCCCGCCGCGTGTGCTGCCCGGTGATTATTTTGTCAATGTGAAGATCGGCGGCGAGGTGATCCCGTTTATTCTGCATGCGCAGGATACGACCCCGCCTGCTGTGAAGTTCGTCGATCCGCTCGTGTTCCATGTCGGCGATATGGTGCTGGAAAAGCATTTCGTCGATTCCTGGGAGGACATCTGCAATGAGGTCACCTTTGTGCTCTCCGCCGATGTCAACACCGCCGAGCCCGGCGTCTACCCGATTTCAATGACCGCGACCGACGAAAACGGCAACGGCATTACCTATGATCTCACCTACACTGTGATCGAATAACCGAAGGAGCATTGCGACATGGCTGAGACCGTGCGGTATCATATCCCCGATTTTCTGAAGCATTTTTCGCTCAATATGCATCTGATCAGGATGATGCAGCAGCGCCCGGAGGCGTTCCGCGAGGGTGCCGTGATCGGCTCGGTGTACGGCGTCTTCCCGACTGCCGTCTGGAACGGCGGACGGTATTTTCATGGAAACTGCGACGAGCGTGTCATAAAGGAAGTCTTAAAGCAGTTCAATGCGCTCGGGATCCCCTGCCGCTATACCTTTACAAACCCGCTGCTCACAGAGGAGCATCTGTCCGATAAATTCTGCAACCGCCTGATGCAGCTTGCGGACAACGGGCTCAATGAGGTGATCGTCGCCTCGCCGCTGCTCGAAAGCTATATCCGTGAGAAGTATCCGCGCTTCCCGCTCGTTTCCTCGACCTGCAAGGCGATCACCGACCCTGCCGCGCTCGAAGAGGAGCTTCAGAAGGATTACGCGCTGGTGGTGCTCGATTACCGCCACAACAACAACTGGGATGTGCTCTCGCAGATCTCAAAGCCTGAGAAGTGCGAGATCCTTGTCGATGCCTGCTGCGACCCGGACTGCCCGCGCCGCAGAGCGCACTATGAAAGCATCGGCAGATCGCAGATCAGATACGCAAAATGGGCAAAGCATGCAAAGCCGGGCGAGCGTCCGCCGCAGCTTGAGGTGCAGAGCTTCCGCTGCAAGTATATGGAGCTGCCGCTCTATCAGACGACCGGCTTCCGCACGCATGTGACGCCGCAGGACATCGAAGAGAAATATGTGCCCGCCGGATTCCGAAATTTCAAGCTGGAGGGGCGTTCCCTGCCGGATATTGACGTGCTCGAGACCTATGTATATTATCTGGTGAAGCCCGAGATGCAGAATGAGATCCGCCTCGATCTGCTGCTGCGGCTCACCGGAAAATATAAATATTTCTGAGAAACAAAAGGGGTTGGGTTACCATGGGATTGTTCAAAAAGAGACAGGGCGACAAGATCCGCTATAAGTTCAAGGACCGCGTGGAGCGCGGAGAATTCCGCGGGAGCGAGATCGAGGAGCTTGTAATGCCCGATACGGTGCGCATCGTTGCGGAGAGCGGCTTCCGCGAGAGCCGGAAGCTCCGCATGGCATCGCTGTCCGATCAGCTCTGCGAGATCGGCGCCTATGCCTTCCGCGACTGCGATATGCTGGAGAATATTGTCATGCCCGGCGAAATGCACTATCCCGACGGCTCAAACGGCATGATCGGCATCGGTGCGTTTGAAGGCTGCGGGCTGCTCAGAGAGATCACGATTCCGAGCGGCATTTCCGTCATCAACGCAAACTGCTTCCACAACTGTGCCGCGCTGGAGACCGTGACGCTGCCGCGCAGTGTGCGTGCGATCCGCAGCGGCGCCTTTGCAGGCTGCGCGAGACTGAAAACGCTGAATTTTTCCGTGACGCCCGAGCTCATTGCGATTGACGCTTTCACGGATACGCCGCAGCTTGAGCGGATCCTTTCCGTCCGCAAGCCGGTGCTGACGGTCATTCACAATTTCTCCTACGGCCTGCCGGAGATCTTCCAGTTCACGGCAGCGACGCGCATGATCGGCGTCGAGCAGACGGAGGGCGATATGTCCATCCAGATCGACGACATTGACGACAAGCGCATTGCCTTCCGCATCACGCGCTACACGCATGCGGGCGGCAGCCATGTGGTGCCGCTGAATCAGTCGACTGTGCTCTTCCATGAGGAATATGAGTGCAGCGACAGAGTCGGCACGCGCAGGGAAGAGATCGTCGCGACCTATCGCTGAGCAAAAGCGTTCCGGCAGATTGTGCCGGAGCGCTTTTTTGATTGACAGAAACGGCAGAGAATGCTATAATAGGATTACTGTAAAATGAAATGCGCAATTCGCAATGAAGGTGTCGGCTTGCGCCGACGGATTCAGAACGGGCTTTGCCCAAACCCGATGAGAGTTTTCCTGCAAGGAAGGGTTTGGGGCGTCAGCCCCATTCAGAATCATCGCGAAGCGATACCGCAATTGCGAATTGCGAATTGCGGATTGCGAATTTGAAAGGCGGTTATATATCATGTATCAGATCATCAGCCGGAAGGCACTGAACCGCACCGTCACCATGCTTGAGATCGAAGCACCGCTTGTCGCGAAAAAGGCAAAGGCGGGGCAGTTCATCATCCTGCGCGTCGATGAGGACGGCGAGCGCGTGCCGTTCACGGTCTATGACACCGACAAGGAACGCGGCACGGTCTCGATCATCTTTCAGGTGCTCGGCGCGACCACCAAAAAGCTCGATGCCAAGCGGGAAGGGGAGTATCTCTGCGACTTTGCGGGTCCGCTCGGCATCGCGACGGAGACCACAGGCAAGCAGCGCGTCTGCGTGGTCGGCGGCGGCGTCGGCTGCGCGATTGCACTCCCGATCGCACGCGCCTTCAAGGAAAACGGTACCGATGTCACAAGCATCATCGGCTTCCGCACACGCGAGCTCATCATTCTGGAGCAGGAGTTCCGTGCGGTCTCCGACCGCATGCACCTCATGACCGATGACGGCTCCTTCGGCGAGCACGGAAATGTCTGCATGCCGCTCGTGCAGATGCTCGGCGCCGGGGAGCAGTTTGACGAGATCATCGCCATCGGTCCGATGATGATGATGAAGTTTGTCGTCGAAGCGGCAAGACCCTACGGCACGCCGGTCACGGTCTCGATGAATCCCATCATGATCGACGGCACGGGCATGTGCGGCGGCTGCCGCGTAACGCTCAACCGAAACGGCGAGCGCATCACGAAATTTGCCTGCGTGGACGGCCCGGATTTCAACGGCTACGAGATCGACTTTGATGAGGCAATCTCCCGCAACCGCATGTATGTCGATTTTGAACGCCGCGCATATGAGAATACCTGCAATCTGCTGCGGGCACGGGAAGAGAGGTAAACAGCATGGCGATCATACCGAAGAAGCATGAGATGCCGGCGCAGCCGCCGGTCGTGCGCGCACGGAATTTCCGTGAGGTCGCGCTCGGCTATGACGAGGAGACGGCGGTCGCTGAAGCAGAGCGCTGCCTGCACTGCAAAAATCAGCCCTGCGTCAGCGGATGTCCTGTCAATATCGCGATCCCCGATTTTATCAGGCTCATCACGGAGCACAACTATGAGGGTGCCTATCAGGTGATCACGCAGTCCTCATCGCTGCCGGCAGTCTGCGGCAGAGTGTGCCCGCAGGAGAGCCAGTGCGAGAGCAAATGCACGCTCGGCATCAGGTTTGAGCCGGTCGCGATCGGCAGGCTTGAGCGCTTTGTCGCCGACCGTCACAACAGCACTGTCACGGAACCGCCCGCAAAGCCCGCCCCGAACGGGCACCGCGTCGCTGTCATCGGCTCGGGACCTTCGGGTCTCACCTGCGCGGGCGACCTTGCAAAGCAGGGCTTTGCCGTCACCGTCTATGAGGCGCTGCATACCGCAGGCGGCGTGCTGGTCTACGGCATCCCGGAATTCCGCCTGCCGAAAACGATTGTCGCGCACGAGGTCGAAACGCTGATAAGCCTCGGCGTGCAGATCGAGACGAATATCATCATCGGCAAAACGCTCACCGTCGATGAGCTTTTTGAAATGGGCTATGAGGCGGTGTTCATCGGCTCGGGCGCGGGTCTGCCGAATTTCATGGGCATCCCCGGCGAGAGCTACAAGGGTGTCTATTCCGCGAATGAATATCTCACGCGCAGCAATCTCATGCGCGCCTATCTCGATGATCCGGTGACGCCGATCATGAAGCACGGCAAGGTCGCGGTGGTCGGCGGCGGCAATGTTGCGATGGATGCAGCCCGCACGGCACTGCGGCTCGGCGCGGAGCATGTGTATATCGTCTACCGCCGCTCGATGGACGAGCTGCCCGCCCGCCGCGAGGAAGTGGAGCACGCGCAGGAGGAGGGCATCGAGTTCATGCTGCTGACGAATCCGACGGAGGTGCTCGGCTACCGCAACCCGGATGTCCCGCGCGATGAGCGCAACGGCTTTGTCACGGGGCTGCGCTGCATCCGCATGGAGCTCGGCGAGCCCGACGAAAAGGGCAGACGCCGTCCTGTGCCGGTCGCGGGCTCGGAGTTTGATCTGCCGGTCGATACGGTCGTCATCGCGATCGGCACCTCACCGAATCCGCTGATTAAATCGACGACAGAAGGGCTGGAGGTCAACCGGCGCGGCGGCATTGTTGTCACGGAGGAGGGGCTTACCTCCCGTGCGGGCGTCTATGCGGGCGGCGATGCCGTCACCGGCGCCGCTACGGTCATTTCCGCGATGGGCGCCGGCAAGACTGCGGCAAAGGCGATCGCGGCAGCGCTGCTGCAAAAGGGATAATATGAGAAAAGGCTGGTGCCTCTGCATCAGCCTTTTGGTATATATGAAAAAACGCCGGATCTGCGACAAAAGCATGCAGATACGGCGTTTTGCTTGGATGGAGGCGACGGGAATTGAACCCGTGTCCGAAAACCGCTCCCTCCGATCATCTACGAGTGTAGTTTGTCTATTGAGCTTTCCTGACGCAGCGCCGGCAAACAGGCTATACGGCAGGGCAGCGCATCATACAACTGCGGCTTATGCGCATCGGCAGCAGTCGTTCACCGCGTCATGACGCCGGTACCTGAGCCCGCGGTATGCTCAGGCCGACGGACGGCCTTAAGCGGCCATCAGAACGGAATCGTTGTTCTCGTTTAAATTTATAAGGTTGCATGTTTTACGGGAATGCACCCGACTCGCCGATCCGATTTCACAGCCCCCGTCGAAACCTTTACGCCCCCGTGACGGAGAACCGATTGTCCTTCTGACTATACCGCATCTGCGGCATTTTGTCAGTTGCTTACTGATTCCGTGATTTCACTGCGCGGTCGATGTCGCGGTTTGCCGAGCGGATTGCCGCATCCTCGCGCTTGTCATAGAGCTTTTTGCCCTTGCAGAGACCGAGCTGCACCTTGACTCTGCCGTCCTTGAAATAGAGCGAGAGCGGGATGAGCGTAAGCCCCTGTGTCTTGAGCGTGCCGAACAGTTTGAGAATCTCGCGCTTGTGCATGAGCAGTCTGCGCGGACGCCGCGGCTCGCGGTTGAAGACATTGCCCTTTTCATAGGGCGATACATGCATATCGCGGAGGAAGAGCTCACCTGCTTCGATCGTACACCAGCTGTCCTTCAGATTCACATTGCCGTTCCGGATGGATTTGACCTCTGTGCCGATCAGCTCGATTCCTGCTTCATAGGTCTCCAGCACGAAATAGTCATGCCGCGCCTTGCGGTTCTCTGCGATCTGTTTTGTGCCTGTCTGCCTGATGGGAAGCCCCTCCTTTCATTTGCAGTATCTCATTATAACATGTTTCGGCGCGGCTGTCAAGTTACAGTTCGGTTAATCGCGGCGGTTCGGCAGGAGGCGGCAGAATACGCATACAAAAGACAGCCGCCCCCGATGCTGTGAACGTCTCGGGAGCGGCTGCGCGGCATTACTCTGCATTGCAGAAATCGTCGTAATAGAAAACATCCTCGGTGGTGAGCTTTCCGTTTTCGCAGGAGACCGTGATGCGGCTGACACGCGCTGTGAGATCGCCGCAGGTGACAAGATCCTCGCAGTCCTCGCCGCAGTAGCCGATGTAGCGCAGCACGGTGCTCCGCATTCTGCGGTTGCTGCACTGAATCCGCCAGCGCAGGCCGTCGTTCGGGTCATAGAGGAACTGCTTATCCATGAGAATCTGCCGGACGCGTGTGATGCCGCGCCGCTGTGCCTCCGGGTTCGAGGCGGTGTAAATGCCGTAGCTGCCGTCGAGATCCGCCATGTCGATGCGGCTCAGCATATCGCCTGCATAAGTACCCGTGCCGCGCATGAGCAGGGAATCTGCGGGGAGCGTGATCGCCGCGGTGCCTGTCTGCGGGGAGACGCAGAGCAGATTCGGCACGCGCACATACGGATAGCAGCCGCAGAGCTTATAGCTGAATGCGGTGAGCGTATCCCACATGCCGGCGTTTTCCTTCACATAGACATAGCGCACGGTGCTCTCGCCCTCCTGATAGGTGATATGCGGGAGCTGATAGGTTGTCATCAGGGAGGCAAGCGTCACATTGAAATACAGCCCCGGCACAAGCTGATTCTGCGTGAGCACAGAGGTGAAGCTGCGGGCACGGATGCGCAGGACGCGCCGATTGTTCTCCTACGTATACTGCGCCTCGCGGACAATGCCGTCATGGAGCAGCCTGCCGTCGAGCGTGAACTGCACTCTGAGCGGGATGCTGTCGAAATATTCCTGTGCGGGCATTGTGATATCCAGCGAGGAATCCGGCTGATAGCGGTCGCGGACAAGCACAAAGCGCAGGCATTCCCGCAGCTCGAAATAGCCGGAAGCCGTGAAGCATTTGCAGACGGTATTCATGCGCTGTCCGCCCCTTTCAGCGTACCGAGCAGCGTGAGCGACACGGCGGCTTCGTGATGCTGCGGCTCGGCGGAGCAGGAGAGCGCCGTAATGCGCATATCCTGAAACTCCATGCCGCGGAATGCGAAGGCAAATGCCGCATCGCCGGAGAGGAGCGCCCGCAGGCTGCCGGGGAGCGATGTGCCGTCATCGGGGACAGCGCGCCCGGAGAGCGTGAGCGTGCAGGGGAGCTCGCCGAGCAGCGTGACGCGCTGTGTGCCGTCGCAGAGTGTCTGCTGCACGGTTTTGCGCTGCACCTGCACGGAAAACTGCTCTGCGTAAAGCGTGACGCCGCCGAGCGTGACCGCCGCAGCGGTGCTGTCTGTGCGGAGGGTATTGATCGCTGCCATTATGTGACCGCCTCCTCTCTGCTGACGCGCAGAAGCAGGGCACGCAGGCTGACAGTGCCCTCGCGGACAAGCCGGTCGAGCGTTTTGTCGCAGCGCGTCTCGCCGAGCTTTGCGTGCGTGATCGGGTATCCGCCGCGGAGCATCACCGGGAGAACATAGAGCTCCCAGAGAATTGCGAGATCATCCGGGTCGCTCCGCGGCATGCCGTGCAGACGGAAGCGGAGCGTCAGCTCTGCGGGGGAGGCGGTGCCGCCCGGATAGGCAAGCGGCGGCTCTGTCTGCATCGCCGAGACTGCCAGCGTGACAAATATCGGTGCACGCGGGAGCGGTGCACCCTCGCGTGCAAACTCCGTGAAAGCCGTGACGCCCGCATCCGTGAGTGCATCGGCGATTTCTCCGGCGAAGGTCTCAAGATATGCCATGCAGAAGCCTCCTTTCAGCGGATGCCGCGGAAGACAAAGCTGCCGGACGGCGCCTCGCGCAGCAGGTCGGACGCCGCCTCGCGGTATGCAAGACACAGGCGCTCGGCGAGCGTGCAGGGGACAGTGTCATCGCGCTTTGCGCTGACGCTGCCCGCATAGGTCGGGGAGAGGGCACCCTGTGCGGCGATCAGGCGGCGGTATTGCAGATTTGCGAGCGCTGCGGCGTAATAGCAGAGCCGGACATCGGTGCAGTCTGCGCCGTCGCGCAGCTCGCGTTCGGTCTGCGCGACGGCAGCCTCTGCAATGCCGCGCCAGGGGTCGGCGGTTTCGAGACAGGCAAAGAGCGCAAAGAGCTGCATCACCTTTGCCTCACAGATCGCGGATTCTGCCATGACAGTCACTCCTTTTCTGCGGCGTTCATGCGGTAGGCGCTGTACTGCGGCGCAGCGGTTGCGGGGGCTGTGCCGGAGAGCTGAGCGGGTGCCGCGCTCGGGCTGAGCCGCATTTGCAGCGACTTTTGCAGCGCGAGCAGCTCCTGCAAATTGAGATGCACGGCAGTTTCGGCGAGGAGCTTGGCGCTTGTCTCGCTCTCCTGCTGCCAGCAGAGCCGCACCACATCGCGCCGGATGACCTCCGTCACCTCGTCGAGCTGCGCGGCGGTCTGTTCGAGCAGGCGGCGGAGTGTCTGCTTCTCGCTGTCGCCGGAGCCGCCGAGTGTCTTTGTGACGCCTGCACCGCGCTGTGCGGGCACGGCGACAAAGCTCCATTCATAGACATCGGAGATGCCGTCCAGCAGTGCATAGCAGCGCTTGCCGCCGTACTGCTTGCCCTTCAGATGGCTGCACGGCTGCTCGATGCGGTTTGCGCCGCAGACAGAGCAGATCTGCCGCGTCACGGCGACCGAGACAGAGACTTCCTTCTTGATGCCTGCTTCGATCTCGCGGATGAGATCGGCATTCCGCTCTGTGCGCACCATATAGGCATTGGCTTTCAGATACTGGTAGGGCTTGCCTGCCTTTGTGGTGCGGGTGCTGTCGGTGCAGAGCGCAGTGCGGAAGATGCGTGCGGTCTGGTTGCCGGCATGCGGGTCATGATCAAAGATGCCCGTGACGCCGACAAACCGCTTCTGCATTTCGGCAAGGGCATCCTCCGTGAAGCAGTCGCCGTCGCGGTCGATCTCATTGTCGCAGAGGATGAGGTCGAAGAGATAGACCTCATCTGCGGTATGCTTGCGGCGGGTGAACTGATTGAGCTGATCGAGCATCTGTTCGCTGAGATTGTTGTCCATTTGTCCTCCTTTCGGCGCAGAAAGCGCGCGGGCGCCGCGCGTTTGTTCACAGCGCCCGTGCAGAGAATGAAGTTGCTGCGGGGAGCCCCCGGCGGGGTTTGTCGATGTTTGCGAAGCAAACTCGACTGCTTTCGCATGGGGCAGCGCCCCATGATAGAATTGTCGCGAAGCGACATCTCTTTTACGTCCACGCAAGCACAGCGGTCGCGCCGGACATGAGCGGCTGGAAGCCGATGCGCACCGACACTGCGATGCGGTCAAGCTGGCAGTCGATCAGACGGTCGGATTCCAGCAGCACATCAGAGCCGGTCATGCACTCAAGCGCAAAGCCCTTCGAGATGCCGATGACCGTCTTGTCATTCAGCGCAGCGGAGCGAATCAGCTTTGCGCCGAACGGCAGGCGGATCGAGCCGTCGCTGCCGAGGGTGCGGTCGCGCATCTCGGTCATCGCGAGAATCGCAGCCACATTCTTCGGCGAGGCGATCACAGTCGTGAGATCGTAGTCTGCAAACTTGCCGTAGAGCGCGGCGAGATCCGCATAGGCGAGAGAATTGCCGATCAGACCGAAGCTCGTGACGGAGTTCTTCAGCACGGTGAGCGCCGTGCCTGCGATTGCACCGGCGAGCTTGTGGCCGACTGCGCGGAGCATCACGGCAAAGACGTCGATGCGCTGCTGACGCACGGTCTCATAGGAAGCGGTGATCAGTCTGCCGTACTTGTCAAGCGAAACGGCATTTGCCGCCTCTTTGATCGCGGTCTTCTTGAGCACAGCGCCCTCTGCGGTTGTCGCGGAATAGGCGCCGTCGGTCTCGTCGATCGAGAAGCCCTTGCAGCTCGTGCCGTTCACAGCAGTCACGGCAGCGGTGAGCTCCGGCAGGATGGATTCCTCCATGCCGCGCTTCACGGCTCTGCGCACGAACTCCGGGAAGAGCACGGCGCTTTCGGTCGTGGTGAAGAACTTTTCGACCGTGTCGCAGTTTTCGCCGGAAACATGGATGTCAAAGCGCTTGAGCTGACGCTCGAAGGCGTCCAGTGCGGCAAGCTCCGTGCCTGCATACTGCGCAGAGGGATCGGCAGCCTCGAGTGCCTCGGAGAAGCTGCGGTTTGCGAGATGATACATGCCCTTTTCGAGTTTCACTTCGTTATACATATATATGCTCCTTTCAGTCCGGCTGCGCAGCATCGAGTCTCTGCTCGATCTCACGCGCCTGTGCATTCTTAAGACGGGCTTCTGCAAGCTCGGTCTCATCCTGTAGATTGATGGTATCCCATTCGACAGAAGGCGTGTCGGGGAGGCCTGCGCCGCGGAGAACGGCGGCTGCGATTTTTGTGAGCTGCGGTGTGAGGATGCGCCGGAAATATTCCAGCTCAGAGGTGAGGATATCTGCCTGCTGCGCGGACATGCGCTCGGTCGTTGACCACGAAAATCCGAGCAGGAAGGGCGGGATGGAGAGCTTTGAGACGATCTGCTCCAGAAGCTGACGCACGGGAACATTCGTGTCAAAGAGCCGGTTCTCTGCGCCGATGACCTTGATATCGACATCACCGACTGCGACGAAATCCTGCACCTCGCCGTACCGCGCTGCCCGGATGCCGTCCGACCACGCATCTGCGATGGCTTTGGCATGCTCCGAGGCATAGGCGGCGGCATCGCCCGAGGGGTGATAGGTCACGGCATAGCGGACATTGCCGGCGCGCTCGTAATTCTGCCCGATGCATTCGTAGATGCGCAGAAGGATCTGCGAGACAGCAGGCAGTCCGCGCAGGACGGACACGCCGTAGATGCTGCCTGCGGGCGGGTCAAGCGCCGCAAAGAGAATGCGCTCGGGGTGTGGGAGCGGCTGCGGCTTCTTTGCGCCGGGCGGCATGACCGAGAAGCTGCACTGCCCGGGGCTTTCCGCCTGCACATGCAGCAGCGACGGATGCGCTGTCAGGAGCGCGGCGGGTCTGCCGTCCGCATCGGGGAGCCATTCGCCCGCGGCATTGCCGTAGGTCAGCAGGCTGTCGAGCATCTGATCGGCAAAGAGCCCGAGCGAGATACCGCCCGCATTGACCGGCACCTCTGCGGCAAAGCGGTCGAGCAGTGCCTGCCCCTCCGCCGATTCCGCCCTGAGCCGGAAGCCGCCTGTCAGCCGCACGATCTTGCGGATCGCCGCGTCGATCACCGGCACGGAATACCGCAGTGCGTCATAGAGCTGCCATTCCTGCGGAGCGGGTGGGGGCGGCGCGCAGAGCGGCAGATGCGTGTGCTGCGGCGGCTTTGCACCGGCTGTGACTGCCGCGGGAAACGCTGCCGACCGCACAGGATGCGGCTTCCGTCTGCGCTGCAAAAATGAAAATGCCATGCGCTGATTCCTCCTTTCAGATAAAATGTGTCTGCGGAAAGGCGCCTTGTGCTATCGCCGCACGGAGGCAACAAAGAACGGTGCTTCCGGCTCTTTGTCGATGACCGTGCTGACGAAATAGCGGATGTCATCCATCGCGTGATCGTTCTCCTTCAGCGGCGCGTCCTTCCCTGCCTTGTCATCCCAGGCATAGAGCGTGAATTCACGCAAAGTGTCTGTGCAGCCGGGCGAAATGCGGATCTCCCCGCTCCGAACGGCATCGGCGACTCTGCGGATGCCGGAGAGCACATCGTTTTTTGCGGGGATGACACGGTATTGCCCGTGCTTCCGGATGCAGGCAATGAAGCTCGCCGCGGAAGGATCGACCACGATCGGATCGACGGGTCTGCCGCCGATGAGTGCACAGAGCGCGGCGTAATGCTCCTCATCGGTGCGCGGGAGGCCGGTCTTCCTGCCGTCGTAGTAGCTTTCGGCGATGCGGTACCAGCAGCCGCGGCAGAGCGCCCAGAGCCCGAAGGAGGCGGGGTTCATCGTGCCGTAGTCGCAGGAGACCGCATAGCGCTCAGGCTCCGCGTCCGGCTCGCCCGTGTGGAGCGATGCGCGGAACATCGGATAGACAAGCCCCTGCGCCGCCGTCCAGACGCCGCGCACATAGCGGTCGTAGAAGGCGCCGGTATAGAGCCGTTCATAGCGCTTTCGGATCGCGGGCGTCAGAGAGGCGTTGTCGCGCATCGTGAAGTGCAGATAGAGCGCATGCTTCTCCTCCGTTTTGCAGATCCACTCGCGGTAGAACCAGTGGTCGGGGCGGTCGGGATTGCAGGAAAACCAGAGCCGGGAACCGGGCACGGAGCAGCGTGCCAGCGCCTGCTCGACGAATGATCTCGGCATCAGCGCGACCTCATCGAGCAGCACACCGGCAAGTGTGATGCCCTGAATGAGCGACGCAGAGGCTTCATCCTTTCCGCCGAAGCAATAGAAGCGGTTGACATGGCTGCCGAGCCGGATATCGAGGAAGGAGCGGCTGACCCGCTCTGTGACCTCGAAGCCGAGCGTGCGGAGCTGCGCGGCGAGCGGCGTGATGACATTGCGGCGCAGTGCGGTGACGGTTCTGCCGCAGACCGCGAAGCTCTGTCCCTGAAAGCAGGTGCTTGCCCAGATGACAAAGCCGATGGAGAGTGCGGTCGTCTTGCCGGAGCGCACGGCGCCGTCGCAGATGACCGCGTCATATTTGCGGTACTGCGGCATATGCCACCAGTTGACGGCGAGCAGCTGCTTTTTCGAGAAGGGCACGGGCGTCATCCGGCATCCTCCTCACGGGCGTCGGAATCTGCTGCATTTTCCGCACCGCTGAGCGCCGCGAGCAGCGCGGAGGCAGCCGCCGCGGAATCTGCGGATGCCGCACATTCGAGCAGGCGCTCCATCGCCTTCTGCCGGTCAAAGAGCTTTACCTCAACGCCGCCGCCTTTGTCGCGTTTCAGCTCGGAAACATGGAACAGATCGAGCGCAGAGAGCGTGCTGTCCGACGGCATTTCGTCTGCAAATACGAGCTTTGCTGCGTCATTGGCGGCGCCGAAGGCAAGCCGCGCAAGCCCTGCGATGCAGAGGCTTTGCAGCGGGAGCGGGGGCTGTGCCGCGAGCTGGCTGAGGTAGCTTCTGCATGCGGGTGTCTGCAAAAGCCGGAGTGCCTCCTGCTCGGCGGTCTCAGCGGGGAAGCCCGCTCTCCTTGCGGCTTCGGCGGGATTGCCGAGTGCCATGAACCACCGGCAGAACGCACGGCGGTCCGGGGAAGGGGACTGCTGCATAGGATCATCGCCTTTCCGTATCCGATGTGAGGCGGCTGAATGTGTGTGCGCTGCACAGATGCGCCTCCATAAGCAGCGGGTTTTTCGCGAAAAGTTGTACGTCAGCGTACAACTTTTTTCATCTAACAAAACAATTTCGGCGATCTGCACTATGCAGCGGAGAGAAATCCGGCTCTGGTTATGCGTTTTCACATATACAAAAAAAACCCTCACCGCCGTCTCTGTTACGGCGATGAGGGGATCATCCTCTCCGTATATTATGCCTTCTCCTGTGTCTCATCGACAAGCTGCCGGAGCGTTGTCTCAGCCATCTGCCGCTCCATTGCCGACTGAATGTCCGTCAGGCGGCTGTCCATGACGGTGTGGATATTTCTTCCGACAGGGCAGAGCGGGTTCGGGTTCTCGTGAAAATGAAACAGCGCCTCGTCCTTTTCCACTGCCCGGAAAACATCCAGCAGCGTGGTTTCTTCGGCGGGTCTTGCGAGATGCGCACCGCCGACGCCTGCCCGGATCCCGACCAGACCGGCGGCGGAGAGCTGCCCCAGCACATTCCGCACGATCACGGGATTCACGCCGATGCTGCCTGCCAGAAATGCGGATGTGACCTTTTCGCGCTCCTGAAACATCGCGGTACACACAAGAATGTGCACGGCGATGGTAAATCTCGATGAAAACTGCATATGCGGTTCCTCCTTTGCGCTTCTATTGTATCACAATTTGGTTGTAATGTCAATCGTTACAATAAACGCTCTGCCGGTTTGTGCAGGCTGCTGAAATTTCGTTGTAACCGTTGGCATTACAGCGAAATTATGCTATACTGTCGTTGTAATCGAAACGGTTACAACACAATGCAAACGGAGGTTTTTATTATGTGTAATTTCAGTAAGGTCAGTGTCGGTCAGGATGCCAGAACGGAGCTGCACGATCAGCTCGGTCTGACAGGAGCGGAGATCAGCGTCAACAATCTGCCCGCAGGCGCATCTGTGCCGTTTGTGCATTCGCATAAGCAGAATGAGGAGATCTATGTGATTCTCGCGGGCAAGGGCAAGGCGGTCATCGACGGCGAGACCGTCACGCTGCACGCCGGCGACTGGGTGCGCATCGCACCGGCAGCCAAGCGGCAGTTCTTCGCCGCAGAGGATTCCGGCATCAGCTATGCCTGTACGCAGGTCAAGGCGAATTCGCTGGAAGCCTATACCGCAGAGGACGCTGAGATCTGGCAGTGAGCGCGGAGCCGGCGCAGGCAGTATTCTCAAGTCAACTGACTGTTCTGGGCCAGCCTGTGCACCGGGGAACGCTGTCCCCATTACAGATTATCGCATCAGCGATACATTACAAACAGCAGCCGCAGGGTCTTCATGACGGATCCTGCGGCTTTTTATTGCAAGAACTGCACATTCTCTAGCATTTCTGTATTTTTTGAATTGCCAGTGTATGCCGGCTGCGCTATAATGAATGTAAAATCGGCGCAGTGTGCACAAGTTTTTGGCGATTCAGTCCTGCGGGCAGCGTTTGGGAGTATCCTGCATGAGAATGGCAGAAAAGGTCATTGCAATTCCCGGCAGAATCCTATATGATGAAACTGCGGTACTGTACGCAGAAAGCCGGCACCGTGCCGATAAAAAGAAAAAATCAATACAGAACCAAGGAGGATTTGAAATGAAACAGGTTTCAGGGGGAAACCGTGCCGCAAAGCAGATCCTGCGGAGAACCGCAGCGATTGCAGCAGCGTCCGTGATGGCGCTCGGCACAGGGCTTTATCTGCCGAAGCAGGGGAATATACCGATTGCAGAGGCAGCCGACATGCACATCGAGGATTTCACGCTCCGTGATCTCACGATGACCGACCCTTACTGCACCAACGCATTCTCGAAGGAGATGGACTATCTGCTCTCCTTCGATACGGAGCGCCTGCTCTGCGGCTTCCGCGAGAATGCAAAGCTCTCGACCAACGGCGCACGCCGTTATGCAGGCTGGGAGAACACCCTGATCGCGGGTCATACCGTCGGTCACTATCTCTCCGCGTGCGCACAGGCGTATCAGAATCCCGCGCTGACCGCTGCGCAGCGTGCAAAGCTCGATGACATCCTCGACAAGCTCCTCTCCGGGATGCGCACCTGCCAGCAGAATTCCAAGGGACGCCCCGGCTTCCTCTGGGCAGGTCAGATCAAGGATTCCAACAATGTCGAGAAGCAGTTTGACCTCGTGCAGCAGGGCAAGACGAATATCATTGACGAGTCGTGGGTGCCGTGGTATACGATGCACAAGCTCGTGCAGGGTCTTGTCGATGTCTACAACATGACCGGCAAGTCCACGGCGAAGGATATTGCATCCGCGCTCGGCGACTGGACCTATAACCGCTGCTCCACATGGAATCAGCAGACGCACAACACCGTGCTTTCGATCGAATACGGCGGCATGAATGACTGCCTCTATCAGCTCTATGCGATCACCGGCAAGGATACCCACGCTGCCGCTGCACATTATTTCGATGAGACGGCGCTGCATGAGCGCGTGCTCTCGGGCGGCGCGGATGTGCTCAACAACCGCCACGCGAACACGACGATCCCGAAGTTCATCGGTGCGCTCCGCCGCTATCAGGTGATGGACGGCAGGACCGTGAACGGCGAGAAGATCGACGCCTCGCGCTATCTGCAATACGCAGAGGCCTTCTGGGATATGGTCGTGACGCATCATACCTATATCACCGGCGGCAACAGCGAGTGGGAGCATTTCGGCAAGGACGACATCCTCGATGCCGAGCGCACCAACTGCAACTGCGAGACCTGTAATTCCTACAACATGTTAAAGCTCAGCCGTGAGCTCTATAAGATCACCGGCGACAAGAAATACATGGATTTCTATGAGGGCACCTACTATAACTCCATTCTTTCCTCGCAGAATCCGGAATCCGGCATGACCACCTATTTCCAGCCGATGGCAACCGGCTATTTCAAGGTCTATTCCTCGCCCTATGACAGCTTCTGGTGCTGCACGGGCAGCGGCATGGAGAGCTTCACAAAGCTCGGCGACACCATCTATATGCACAGCGGCGATGCGCTCTATGTCAATATGTATCAGAGCTCCGAGATCGCGTGGGCAGAGAAAAATGTCACCGTGAAGCAGGAGAGCAGCATCCCGGATTCCGATACCTCCGTGTTCACTGTCTCGGGCAGCGGCACGATCGACCTGAAGCTCCGCATCCCGCAGTGGAAGGCGGGCACGATGACCGTCTCCGTGAACGGCTCCGGCGTGAGCTACAAGACCGCGGACGGCTATGCAGAGATCGACGGCGTCAAGGGCGGCGACAAGGTCACCGTCAAGATCCCGATGGAGATTACAGCCTATCCGCTCCCCGACAACAAGGCAGTCTACGGCTTCAAATACGGTCCCATCGTGCTGAGTGCAGAGCTCGGCAAGCAGAACATGACAACCGGCTCCACCGGCATGTGGGTCACGATCCCGAAGGAGCAGATCGTCTCCTCGCAGAATATCACGCTCTCGAAGCAGGGGCAGTCTGTTGCCGCGTTCATGGCAGAGATCAACGACCACTTCTCGAAGGATCCGAATTCGCTGACCTTTACGCTGAACGACACCAGCCAGAAGCTCACCTTCACCCCGCATTATCAGCAGTATCAGCAGCGCTACGGCATCTACTGGAAGTTCCTCTCGAACGGCACCGTCATCGACGAGAAGCCGCCGCGTGCGAAGATCACCGTCACCGATACCGTGCAGCCGGGCTACGGCCAGTATGAGAATGACGAGCAGCACGATATGCGCGCGCTGAACACCGTCGGCATCACCGACGATTCCACCTACCGCTACGCAAAGGCAGGCGGCTATTTCACCTATCAGATGGAAGTCGATCCCGAGGCTGTCTTCTCGATGCTCTCTGTGCGCTTCCGTCATTCCGACAACGGCAAGTCGATCCGCGTGCGTGTCGGCGATACCGTGCTGTTCGCAGAGACACTGAACCACACCGGCACCTCCGCGACCTATGATGTGCGCATCCCGATTCCGCCCGCAGTGCTCACGCGCTGCCTGCACACCGTCGCAGCAGACGGCAGAGATGTGCCGGTGCTCGATGTGACCTTCTCCGCAAACGATGACGAAGAATCTGCAAAGATCTGCGATTTCGTCTACATGAACGCCGTGAAGCCCTACTACGAATTTGACACGGAGATTGCATATTTCGTAGATTGCGGCGACCAGGATGTGACCACGCTCACGGGCAGCGACAAGCTCGGCTGGTACAACTCCGTCACGGAGCAGCTCATGGGCAATGACGAGGTCTCCGGCATGCGCTGGGGTCTCATCGACAACGCCTACGATCAGTACGGCGGCGCTTCCAAGAGCGGCGGCATCTACACCTCGAACACATGGCCGAATGAGGCATCGCCCGGAGACGGCGCTGCAAAGAATGTCTCCTTCCGCTACACGAAGAACCAGTATGAGAACAACATTGACCGCCATCTGGACTACGGCTTCACACTCCCGGACGGCGAATACACCGTTGAGATGAGCTTCCGCGATCCGTGGGGCTGCTCGAAGAATCCGAGTGTCTATGCAAATCTCGGCAAGAGCAATGAGAAGCTGATCGCCTCGAACTGTGCAACCGACGGCAGCGCAGTCAAGGGCACCGTGACCGTCACGGGCGGCTATCTGGAGCTGAACTTCCGTTCTGCGGACAAGGCGATCAACCTGGATTACATCATCATCCGTTTCGCAGACGGCACGCCCTTCACACAGCGCGGCATGCGCGGCGACGTCGATCTGAACGGCACTGTGGACGGCAAGGATGCCGCAGCACTGATGGATGCGCTCCTCGGCGAAACTGAGTTTACATGGGAGCAGGGCTATGCAGCAGATGTCTGCACTGACTTCAAGGCAGATGCCCGCGACCTCACGACCCTGAAGCGGATGCTTCTGACCAAGTAAGTACCCCCGCCCCTTTCGCGGTCAGTACAGAAAGAGCCCCCGGTACAATTCACTGTACCGGGGGTTCTTTTTCGCGGGGAGCCCCCGCTGGCATTTTTCTCAAGTGCGCGGAGCCCGCGCCGGCGTTTTTCTCAAGTCGTCTGACTTTTCCGTGCTCGTCTGCTTTGCCATGACGCTGCTGTTCGCAGCTTTTGCCTGCACCTGCACTACTTTCTTTATAAAGATGGGGTCCGGGGTCCGCTGACCCCGGCAGGGGTTTGGGGACAGAGTCCCCATTCTAAATCATCGCGAAGCGATACCTCATTCATCTTTACGCCGCGGCGGGCTGCTGCACGATCTCGGCGAAGCTCTGCTTCAGCGCATCATCATACATCTTTGCGTTTTCGCGGTCATAGAAATTGCCGGTCGTTGCCCAGAGCACCGGGCACATCTCCCGCGCATATGCCTCCCTTGCGACGCTTGTGAGAAACAGCTTCACAGACTCAGGATCCTTGTTCTTTGTCGGGCAGCCGTATTCGCCGATGATGACCGGCACGCCCTTGTCCACAAAGGTCGTTTTCAGCATGTCCATGTATTTTGTGAGCTCCTTCTGATCCTTCTCGGTGCCCCATGTGGATCTTGCCTTGCCCCAGTCGGCATCCTCCTCGAGAATGCAGAAGGTCGCGGGGGTGTAGTAATGCACCGAAACTGCGCAGTGCTTTGCGGGATCCTCCGGCATTCTGAACGCGGCATCGCAGGTGAGCTCGACATCGGTCGCATAGCCGGCGATGAGCAGATGGCGCTTTGTGTTATTTCCGCCCGACTTGCGCACGAGATCGACAAAGGTCTGGTTGATCTCATTCAGCAGCCCGAAGGCTTCCTCCTTGCCGTCCTTGCCGCCCCAGCGGTTCCAGAGGGAATCCCAGCAGCCCTCCTCGTTGAGCGACTCAAAAATCAGATGATTGCCGCGCGTCCCGAAGGCATCGCAGAGCTGTTCCCAGATGCGGGTGTATTTTTTCATGCACGCGTCCTTCTTGTCGGCAACGGCGAAATCTGTCCACCAGCCGCCGTCCCAGTGAATGTTGAGGATGACATAGAGCCCCGCGTCCATCGCCCAGCCGACGACCTCCTGCACACGCGCAAGATAATCGGGGTGAATCGTGTAATTTTCCTGCATCATATTCGACCATGCAACGGGCACGCGGAGTGCACCGAAGCCGCTGTCTGCATAGCCGCGGATCATCTCCTCTGTGACGACGGGGCTGCCCCAGCCGGTCTCATAGTTTGTGACGCTGTCCTTGCCGATCCAGTCGCCGCAGGATTCAAAGGTGTTGCCGAGATTGATGCCGAGCCCCATCTCGCGGACGACCTCCTGCGTGGAGCGGTCGCGGACGGTGTCATTGCTGCACGCGGAAAACGCGGCAAGCCCGGTGACGGCAGCGGAGATTGCGGCAGTGAGCCGTGTGAGCAGATTCTGTTTCATGTGTGTACCTTTTTTTCCTTGTTTATTTCTGTGAATTGCAGTGCCGCCCGAAGGCGCAATTCCTGCATGCAGTATAGCATATATATCGCCGGATTGTCAAGCAGGTTCTGTATTTCTGACAGCGGCAGACGCGATTTCACTTTGCTTTTGTGCATGACGCCCGTATTTTGCCGCAGACGCTTGCATTTTTAATCAAATCATGCTATAATACACTTGATATACCATCTGACAGCAAAGGAGGTCTGCATACATGGAAGCAATCCTCATTCTGATCGGGATTCTGTGGCTCGTTTCGCCGATCGTGCTGCTGATTCTCTGGCTGCGGGAGCGCAGTGCCCGCCGTCAGACGCAGGCAGCGCTCCGCGATTTCCTCACCGGCGCGCGGAGAGCCCCTGTTCCGCCGCAGAATGCACCGCTGAACACACCGCAGGGGATGCCGCCGCAGGGGATGCTGCAGAATGCGCTCCCGACGCCCGGCACTCTGCCGACCGCGCCCGCCGCACCCGTGCAGTTTGTGCCGCCGACCTATATCGGTACGCTGCCCCCGATCGGCGCCCTGCCCGCAGAGCCGGCCGTGCCGCCTGAACAGGTCATGCCCGCAGCGCCGCTTCAGCCTGCGGTGCAGCCGCTGACGGAATCTGCTGTGCCTGCCGCAGAACCGGCAGCTCCGGAGACAGAACTCCCGGCAGCGGAGTCTCCTGCGGCGGATGCACCCGTGCCGGAGCCGGCAGCCGCAGATACAGAGACAAAGGTCACAGAACCGCCCGTGCCGCCCGCAGCACCCGTACCGCCTGTGCAGCCGCCGGTCACACGCCCGCAGCCGCCTGACGGTGCAGCGCCCGTGCGCCGCGAGGAGATGCAGATTTCTGCAATCACGGTCATGCTCTCGGTCGGCGTCGTGCTGATCGTTGTGGCGGGGCTGCTCTTTGTCCTCTCGAACTGGGCATCCTTCAGCAATTCCGGCAAGCTCGCGACGCTTGCCGCGGGCAGCGTGCTCTTCTTCGGCGCGTCTGCGCTGGCACAAAAGGTATTCAGCCTGGAGCGCACCGGCATGGCGTTCTTCGTCATCGGTGCCGCCTTCCTGCCGATCTCCGTCTGGGGCGCAGGCTGCTTTGACCTGCTCGGCGAGGGGCTCAGCGGGCCCTCAAACAATCTGCTGATCGCATTCGCATTTTTGTCGTTTACGGTCGTCGCCCTGATTGCCGTGCACATTTATATGCAGCTTGGGTGGGGCGTTGCCTTCCTGCTCGGACTCACGGGCAGCTACCTCTATTTCGCCCGTGCACTGCTCGCAAAGGATGTGTTCGAGGACGATTTCCAGTATGCAATGCTCCTGCTGCTCTCCTCCTTCTGGGCGCTGCTGCTCTCGTATCTCTCGCGCACGGTTAAGGACTGGTGTCCGCTGCCGATCGCACGCGCACTGGAGCCCTTCAGCATCGGCTATGCCTTCGTGAATGCCTCCGCCATGCTGTTTCTGTTTGCTGCGGATGACAGCTATATGCTCTGCGGCATTGCGGCGCTGCTGGCAGCGGCAGCCTTCTTCTCGCCGGTCATCACCGACCGTATCCGGGATTTCACCGCGATCCCTGTCGGGCTGACGGCGCTGCTCGGCTTCTGGCGTCTGTTTGATCCGCTCTATGCTGCCGATGCCGGCGAAAAGGCATGGCAGTTCTGGGGGATCGGCGCATGCAGCGGGCTTGTATTCGCCGCCTGCGCGATGCTCTTTATGGTCATGCTGCTGACGAACAGCCTGCCGGAGCAGTGCAGAAAGGGCTTTCACATCGGAAGCTGCGCACTGATTGCGGTCTCGCTGCTGTCACAGTTTGACTGCAATGCGAATTTCCCGCTCGTCTTCGTGATGCTCGTGCTGATCGCCGTGACCGTATGGCTCACGCTGCGCACCGATGACATCTTCCTCAAATGCCTCTGTGCGGCAGAGGTGCTCTTGCTCTGCAATGACTTCGCGCACGCACAGCCGTGGCTCCTGGACGCCGGAAAAGTGCTGCTCCTTGCAGGGCTGTATCTTAGCTGCTTCCTGCTTTTCTGCGCCGCAAAGAAATTCCGCACGCATCTCTCCGATTTCGGCTTCCTGATTGCAGCCGCCTGTGCTGCCTTTGCCGTTATGCAGAAGGCGCTCCCGCTCTTTGACTCTGAGAAGGTGCAGCCCGGCTTCTGCGCAGCGGGACTCGGCATTCTGCTGCTGATCGCCGCGGTCTGCTGGTTCCTCGCCTTTGCCCGCGACCAAAAGGGCATCCCGCAGTACGGCTATGCCGTGATGCTCCCCGCAGTCCTCTTTGCGGGCGCATGGAACATCATGGACCGCACCGATTACAGTTCGCAGGCAGTGCTGATCTGGTCGCTTGTTTCCTACGGGCTTGCACTGCTCTGCTATTTCACCACGAAAAAGCGCTTTCACGGCGTCCGCAGGCTGTTCTTCGGTCTGACGGCGCTCCCGCCGATGGTGCCCGCCTTCCTCGCGGAGCTGTTTGCCGATGAGGGCTGGTATCTCCCGCTGCTGCTCTTTGCCGCTGCGATGGCGCTGCTGCTCTGGCGGCTCTTTGCAAACCGCGGCTTCAAAGCGCTCAGCACCGCGTCCTTTGTCGTGTCGATCTGGTTTGTGCTTGAGGCGACATGGTACTGTGTCAATGCGGCGATGTTCGGCAGCTATGACGCACACCGCTTCAGCTTCACTGTCTGGATGCTGACGGCGCTCTGGATCATTGCACTCAGCATTCTGGCAATCGTGATCCGCGCAGGGCTCCTCAGCTTTGTCGGCGGCGATGCGGTCCCCGCGGTCATGCAGGCCGTGGCGCCTGTGACCGCAGTGCTGCTGTCGGTCGTCCTGCTGACGCTCAACGCAGCCGAATGGGCGGCGCTGTTTGCGGTGTTCACGGTCGGCATGAGCGTGCTTGCGTGGCTGACGACAAAGCGCACACAGTTTGTGCTCCCGATGCTCTCCTGCACAGCGCTCATCGTGACGCTGGAGGCGGTGCGCGGGCATGTGCCGTGGAGCGGCTATTCCGATGCCGGCAGACACGGCGCCGTGATCTTTATGCTCTGCTGCTTTGCAGGTCTCACGCTGCTGCTGCCCTATCTCGGCAGGGTGCTGCGCGAGGAGGAGCAGCCCGAGCGGCAGAAATACCGTTCCTATGCGCTGACGGTGACCGGCGGGTTCATCCCGGTCTGGGCGCGCCTCGTGGGATCCGACACCGTACACTATCACGCGGATGAGCAAAGCTGGATCTATTTCTTCGTGCCGGTGCTCGCGGCGGGCTTCCTCGCACATTTTATCCGGGAAGCAAAGACGGATGCGGTGCGCAAGGGGCTTGTGACCGCCTGCGCCGCCTGCCTGACGCTTGCCTTCTGGATGCAGCCCTTCCTGCATGTCACGGATACCTACTGGGAGGGCAAGCTGCATCTGCTGCCGCTGCTCGGCTTTGCGGTCGTGCTCCGGCTGCTCTACGGCCAAGAGACCGGCGGCTTCCTGCTCTTTGCTGCGGGTGCATACAGCATGCTGCGGCTCGGCGGGTCGGCGATCTTCTCCGAGTCGCTGGCAGACTTCCTGACCGTGCTGATCTGTGCGCTGGCAGTTTTCATCGTGTCGTTCTATGTGAAGCAGAAAAAGTGGTTCCTGCTGGGCGGCGTATCCCTGGTTGTGCTCGCAGTCTATCTGCATACGAAGATGGATCTGCAATGGTGGGGCTTCCTGCTGATCGCGGGTCTGCTGCTGATCAGCATTGCCGGAACGAATGAAATGCTCAAGAAGCGCGGCGAATCGCTGAAGGAAAAAGCCGGACGGCTCTGGGAGGACTGGCGCTGGTGACGGTATGGTGCATACCACGGTATTGTGCATACCCCGGTATTGTGCATACCCCGGTATTGTGCATACCCCGGTATTGTGCATACCCCGGTATTGTGCATACCCCGGTATTTTGCATACCACGGCATATCATGCAAACTGAACAAGCGCCCCCGGTACTGCGTGTATCGGGGGCGCTTTCTCTCGCGCTGCCTTGACAAAGAAACGGTTTTTGTGTATAATAGTATCTATAACCTATCAAATCAATGTGAAAAGAGGAGACGTTATGGCACGCGAAATTCCGAATGCCATCGAGGAGACCATTGTCGGCAAATTCCGGCGCAGCATCTGGACAAAATTTCTGAAGGGCATCCGTACCTATGACCTCATTCAGCCGGGCGACAGGATCGCCGTCTGTATCTCCGGCGGCAAGGATTCCATGCTCATGGCAAAATGTATGCAGCGCCTTCAGCGATACAGCAAGATCCCGTTTGAGACGGCATACATCGTCATGGATCCCGGCTACGCCCCCGAGAACCGGCAGCAGATCATCGACAATGCGGAGCGGCTCGGCGTGCCCGTTCAGATCTTCGATACGCGCATCTTTCACGCGGTCGATAAGATCGAGCAGAACCCCTGCTATCTCTGCGCAAGAATGCGCCGCGGTCATCTTTATCAGCACGCGCAGTCGCTCGGCTGCAACAAGATCGCGCTCGGGCATCATTTCGACGATGTGATCGAGACGATCCTCATGGGTATGCTCTACGGCTCGCAGGTGCAGACGATGATGCCGAAGATCCACAGCGAGAACTTCGCCGGGATGGAGCTCATCCGCCCGATGTATCTGGTGCGGGAGGCGGATATTATCAAATGGGCAGAGCATAACGGCCTGCATTTCATCCGCTGTGCATGCAGCGTCACGCAGCAGAATGTCACCTGCGAAACAGGCGGCTCCAAGCGGCAGGAGGTCAAGCTCCTGCTCCGGGAGCTCCGCAAAAAGAGCCCGGCGATTGACATGAACATCTTTCGCAGCGTCGAAAATGTCAACCTGAACACGATCATTTCCTATCACCGCGGCGAGGAGTATCATCACTTCCTCGATACCTACGATGCCGGCATCACAAATCACGGCACGGTCTCGGGGCAGGGGCGCGGCGGCACACAGGAGGAGGCATAACATGACGAATCAGTTTACCCGCACAGAGCTGCTCTTCGGTGCAGAGGCAATGGAGCGCCTGAAAAACGCCCGCGTCGCGGTGTTCGGCATCGGCGGCGTCGGCGGCTATGCGGTCGAGGCGCTTGCCCGCAGCGGCGTCGGCACGCTCGATCTTGTGGACGATGACAAGGTCTGCGTCACGAACATCAACCGGCAGATCATCGCGCTGCACAGCACCGTCGGGAAGTATAAGGTTGAGGTCGCCGCAGAGCGTGTGCGCGACATCAATCCGAAGATCACTGTAAATGTGCACCGCTGTTTTTTCATGCCGGAGACTGCGGATCAGTTTGATTGTTCCGCCTATGATTATGTGATTGACGCGATCGACACCGTGAAGGGCAAGATTGAGATTATCATGCAGGCACAGGCAGCGGGCACGCCGGTGATCTCCTGCATGGGCGCGGGCAACAAGCTCGACCCGACGGCATTCCGTGTCGCGGATATCTACAAGACGAAGGTCTGCCCGCTCGCAAGGGTCATGCGCTATGAGCTCAGAAAGCGCGGTGTGAAGAAGCTGAAGACGGTCTACTCGGAGGAGGTGCCGCGCCGCCCGCTGACGGATCCGGCGGCACCCTGCGCGTCGCACTGCGTTTGCCCGCCCGGCACAAGAAAATGCACGGTGCGGCGGGATATTCCCGGCTCGACGGCGTTTGTGCCGTCCGTCGCGGGGCTGATCCTCGCCGGCGAGGTCATCAAGGATCTCTGCACGCCCTGATCCCGCCGGCGGCTGCTTTCCCCGCGGATTCTATGTGGGGACTCCGTCCCCACGCCCCTGCTGAGGGGATAGCGATCCCCTCAGACTCCCCTATCTCAAAATGCCCCCTGCCCGTGTTCGGGCAGGGGGCATTTTGCAATGGGGTCCGGGGGCCGCTGCCCCCGGCGGGAGATCGTCACAGCGTCACGAATGGAAGAGCTTATAGAACCAGTATTCGGTGCCTGCAATGCCCTTTGCGCCGGAATAGAAGAACCAGAAGAGCACGCCTGCCCCCGCGATCAGCGCGATGATGCTCAGCACCAGCGGGAGCTTCGTCCTGTGCGTGCGCCGCTTCATCACAGAGAGCAGCAGCCCGATGCAGCCCGCTGCAATCGCCTCGACCGGCAGCATCAGGAATGCGCACACGCATCCGACCGCTGCAAGCACGGTCGCCGGGATAAAAAATTTCTTCTCCTGCATGGCTCAGCTCCTTTCCCAGAGCACATGCTCTGTGTTCGTTTCCGCTTCATAGTAGAAAACATAGGTGATCTCGGGCTTCTCGTTGATATTGCAGATCAGCGAGCGCACGGGGCCGCCGAGCGAAAGGTCAGTGTACGCAAATGCGTCGATTTTGCGCTGACGGAGGGTGTAGCCCATGCCGCATTTTGTCTCCTTGTCGAAGCCCTGATCATAGCCGAAGTGATTGCCGTTTTTGTCAGAGAGCGTCGGACAGATCATATCCGCAGTCATCGCGAGCCCGTCGCGCACGAGCCAGAGGTCGCCGTTCTCATCCAGCTCAACGGTCACATACGTATCGAGGTTATAGCGGTTGTAGTCCATTTCCGTGTCGGAATTCAGCAGCGTGAAGCCGATCAGCCAGAGTGCCAGCAGCAGCACGGCTGTCACCGCGGCGCCGATCACGATCTTCTCGATGCGGATGCGGCGCTTGATGCGCTTCATCACAGCAATGTCATCGTCCGCCTTGACACGGACTTCGGTATTCATTTTGCGGAGCGCCTCGCTGCACGCTTTGCATTCAGCGAGGTGCGCTGCAACAGCCTGCCGGCTTTCTTCGCTGCACATATTCTCTGCATAGATCGGCAGCAGGTCGCGGATCATTCCGCATGTCTGTTTGCTCATTTTGATTCCTCCAGTTCATCCATAATTCTGAGCTTTGCGCGGTGAAAGGTGACAGCAGCCCAGTTGTCTGTCTTGTGAAAGAGGGCGGCGATCTGTTTGAAGGACAGCTCACCGAACACCCGGAGCATGAAGACCTCCTTGTAGGGCTCTTTCATCTCATGCAGGATCCTGTGAATCTCCTGCACGGTCTCCTGCTCCTCAAGCGCGAGCTGAGGCGGTGCAGCGCGGTCGGGGACGGCCTCGGGGAGTTCTTCTCCCGTGAAATGCTTTTGCTTGCGGCAGTAGGTGAGGTAGCAGTTTTTCGCGATCTGACAGAGCCACACGCGCACATCGCAGCCGCCTTTGAATGTATCGAGTGCCTGCATCGCCTTGAAGAAGGTCTCCTGCGTGAGCTCCTCCGCGAGGTCTTCGCTGCGGGTGACGGCTTTGAGATAGAGAAACACATCGTGAAAATATTGATTGTAAAGCGCTTCAATCATGGGCGGTTTCCTCCCTTCTGTCTATAAGACGCAGATGACGGCGGAATCTTACAGTTTTTTTCAAAAACTCCCAATTAAGAAAAATGTTCCTGCGATAAATCAGAATTTAGCGGGGCGCGGAACCGCCCGTCCCCTCTGTCCTTCGGACATCTCCCCACCCAGTGGGGAGCCACCCGCGGGCGTTATTCTCAAGTCGTCCAAATATCCCGTGCTTGACAATGCACCGGCGACGGCGCTGTTCGCGCCTGTTTCGGTAAATGCCTTGATAATCGGCAGGATTTATTCAGCTGCGCCGGTGCGTCCAAAAGCTGCGAACAGCAGCGTCATACATAGCTGCTGCACATTCTCTTTCCCGCCTCCCGGAGGCAAAATGCCTGCACGGGCTCCGTGCAAATTCCGATTTATCTTAGCAACACAATTTCTAAAAGGGATTTTCAAAATCATATTTTGATCCGTGCATGTGCCGATATTGCGCATTGATAACAAACGGGCTTCCACGGCAAATGCGGAAGCCCGTTTGGTTGTCTGATCGGACAGCGGATCAATAGACCAGCTTTTCGCAGAGATATGCGAGCAGCTCGCTGATCGGGATGCGAACCTGCTCCATCGTGTCGCGGTCGCGGACAGTGACGCACTGATCCTTCTCATCGGTGTCGAAATCATAGGTGATGCAGAACGGCGTGCCGATCTCATCCTCACGGCGATAGCGCTTGCCGATCGAGCCGGTGTCGTCGAAATCGACCATGAAGTGCTGCGAGAGCATGTCATAGATGCCGCGTGCCTTCTCGGAGAGCTTCTTCGAGAGCGGCAGCACTGCGCACTTGAACGGTGCGAGCATCGGGTGCAGATGCAGCACGGTGCGGACATCCTGCTTGCCCTTGTCGTCGGTGCCGAGCACTTCCTCGTCATAGGCTTCCGTCAGCACGGAGAGGAACAGTCTTTCCACGCCCAGCGACGGCTCGATGACATAGGGGATATAGCGCTCGTTTGTCTCAGGATCGAAATAATCCTGCTGCTTGCCGGAAACCTTGCTGTGCTGCGTGAGGTCATAGTCGGTTCTGTCGGCAACGCCCCAGAGCTCGCCCCAGCCGAACGGGAAGAGATACTCAAAGTCGGTGGTTGCCTTGGAATAGAAGCAGAGCTCCTCCGGGTCATGGTCGCGCAGGCGGAGATTCTCCTCCTTGAGACCGATGCGGGTGAGGAAGTCCTTGCAGTAGCTGCGCCAATACTGGAACCACTCAAGGTCAGTGCCCGGCTTGCAGAAGAATTCGAGCTCCATCTGCTCAAACTCACGCACGCGGAAGATGAACTTGCCGGGCGTGATCTCGTTGCGGAAGGACTTACCGATCTGTGCCACGCCGAACGGCACCTTGCGGCGGGTCGAGCGCTGGATGTTCTGGAAGTTGACAAAGATGCCCTGTGCGGTCTCGGGGCGGAGATAGAGCGTAGACTCAGAGCCCTCGGTGACGCCCTGGAAGGTCTTGAACATCAGGTTGAACTGACGGATGTCGGTGAAATCCGCCTTGCCGCAGTTCGGGCAGACGATGCCCTTCTCGCGGATGTAATCGACCATCTGCTCATTGCTCCAGCCTGCGACATTCGTGCCGTCGAAATCCTCGATGAGGTTGTCGGCTCTGTGGCGGGTCTTGCACGCCTTGCAGTCCATGAGCGGATCGGAGAAGCCGCCGAGGTGACCCGACGCGACCCATGTCTGCGGATTCATGAGGATGGCGCTGTCCAGGCCGACATTGTGCGGATTTGCCTGCACAAAGAAATGCCACCATGCCTTTTTGATGTTGTTCTTGAGCTCCACGCCGAGCGGACCGTAGTCCCATGTATTTGCCAGACCGCCGTAGATCTCGGAGCCTGCATACACAAAGCCGCGTCCCTGACAGAGGGCGACGAGCGTGTCCATAGATTTATCCGTGTTTTTCATTCGGTAAGAAACCGCCTTTCCGTTTTGAATTCTACCCCTTATTATAGCGTAGATTGCATGATTTGTCAAGCATGCGGCGCGATCAGCCGCACGGCAGAGGGGTATTATGCGTCAGCGATCTCCGCCATTGCCTGCTGAACAGCCTGCTTTGCGGCGCGGGGCGATCTGCCGCCGGCACGCACCGCAAATTTCTCCGCTTCCTCGCAGAGGGTATCGGTATCAAGCGGGAGCTCCGAGAGGTCAGCGATTGCCTGCACGATGCTGAGATACTCCTCCTTTTCCGGCGCTTTGAACTGCACGCGCAGTCCGAAGCGTGCCGCGAGCGAGATGCGCTCCTGCACCTCATCGTCGCCGATGATCTCACCTCTGCCCGGCATCGGGACAAGCTGCGTCAGGTTGCTCGTTGCATAGATGACCGCATTCGAGGGCATTGCCGTCACAGAGCCTTCGAGAATCGCCTTCAGCTCGCTGAAGCTGCCGTCGCCCGGATGGAAGGAGAGGTCGTCGATAAAGAGGATGAATTTCAGCGGATTGCCGTAGATGCTGTCCCAGACAGCGGGCAGACCGCGGAGCTGTTCCTTCGTGATCTGGATGAGCCGCAGACCGTCGCCGGCGTATTCGTTGACGATGGCCTTTACAGTCGAGGACTTGCCGGTTCCGGTGTCGCCGCAGAGCAGGACATTCTGTGCGGGCTTGCCCTCCAGCAGTGCGATTGTGTTGCGGATGACGGCGCCGCGCTCCTCCTCATAGCCGAAGAGCTGACTGAGGCGCACGGGATCGGGATGCTGCGCGGGAATCGTTCTGCCGTGCTCGACGGTGAAGACCGTGCTCTGCGCATAGTGCCCGTAGCCGAATTTCGTGAGCTCATCGAGCCGTGTAAAATAGGTCTCCGCGAAGTCAATATCTGAGATTTTCCATTCCGGCAGCGGGCCGTAATAGGAGATCTCCTTCATGAGCTCCACGGGCTTCAGATGCGCAAGCCGCTCAATGATGCCGAGCTCATTGCGCACGCAGGCATAGAGGATGTCGTCGGGCTTGTCGCCCCTTGCGAGCATCCGCACGAAGAAATTGTCATCGTGCAGCACGAGCCCCAGCAGATACTCTGTGAGGTTCATGTTCTGCGGGAAGAGCCGCGAGGTGAATTCCGCATATTGCCGGAGCTGAATGATCGGATCGGTCGTTTCGATGTCGAGCAGCGGGCGCAGCGGCACGATGACGGGGTCGGTGAGAATGTGCCGGAAGACGATCAGGGAATTGAGCGAGAGATCGAGCTCCTGCAATTTTTTGTTGCGCATCATGGTATGGGTTCCTCCTTTTTTCGATCAATCATGCTGTTTCGTAATCTTTCGCATGCGTTTGTTTCAGAAATCCTTTATTCCAAAAGTGTTCCGAAGATAAATCAGTTTTTGCACGGAGCCCGTGCAGGCGTTTTGCCGTCCGGGCGACTGACAGAGAGTGCTCAGCAGCCAGGTATGACGCTGCTGCCCGCAGCTTTTGAACGTACCGTCACCGCTAACAGAACACTTGCTGCAGCAGGCGCGAACGTCGAGACCCAAACTCTGCCTTTATTCCAGACATGTGCTCCCCTTCCTTATCTCGCCTCTCTCTGTTCGGTTGATGTCGGAACATAAAGGGGAATGGGGGATCAGGAAAGCGGGGGCTCGGGGGCGAAAACCTAAGGGGGAAGGGGGATGTGAGCGGAGCGAATCTCCCCCTTTCTCCTTGGGTTGTCACCCCCGTTTCGTGGGGACAGGAACTTTAAGTATTCCTTTCTGCTGGCTGGGCGTGTTGGAATCCGTGCAAACTTTGATTTATTCCAGCGCGATGAGGATTCTGTCTGTCATTTCCGCGCAGGAAAGTGTCGGCGCATCGGAGCTGCCCGCGAGATCGGCGGTGCGGTATCCCGCTTCGAGCACCTGCCCGACGGCGCGCTCGATTCTGTCTGCCGCCCCGGAGAGCCCGAGCGAATAGCGGAGCAGCATCGCCGCAGAGAGGATCGCCGCGATCGGATTTGCCTTGCCTGTGCCCGCAATGTCGGGGGCGGAGCCGTGGATCGGCTCAAACATGCCGCGTGTGCCTTCGCCGAGCGACGCAGAGGGCAGCATGCCGATGGAGCCCGTGAGCTGCGAGGCTTCATCCGAGAGAATGTCGCCGAACATATTGGAGGTGACAATCACATCGAACTGCCGCGGGTCGCGCACAAGCTGCATCGCAGCATTGTCCACATAGAGATCATTGTAAGCAACGTCCGGGTATTCCTCCGCGAGGCGGTGCATCGTTTTGCGCCAGAGGCGGGAGGTCTCAAGCACATTTGCCTTATCGACCGATGTAAGACGGCGGTTTCTCTGCATGGCAGCTTCAAAGGCGACTCTGCCGATGCGCTCGATCTCCGTGACGCTGTACGCTTCGGTGTCAAAGGCTTCCTCGCCGAATTTTCCGCTGCGGTATCCGCGGTCGCCGAAATAGATGCCGCCGGTGAGCTCGCGCACGATCAGAAGGTCAAAGCCCTGCTCCGTGAGCTCTGTGCGCAGCGGAGATGCCCCCCTGAGCGGTGACCAGAGCTGTGCGGGGCGGAGATTCGCATAGAGCCCGAGCGCCGCACGGATGCCGAGGAGCGCCTGCTCCGGATGCTTCTCGCAGCCGTCCCATTTCGGACCGCCGACGGCGCCGAGCAGCACGGCATCGCTTCGGAGACAGCCGTTTACGGTCTCCTGCGGGAGCGGCTCGCCCGTCCTGTCAATGGCAATGCCGCCGATTAGGTAGTCGGTGCAGCAGAGCGTCACATCCTGCGGCACAGCCTTCTGCATCACGGCGACAGCGCTCTCCGTGATCTCCGGCCCGATGCCGTCACCCTTCAGGACAGCAATCTGATAGGTCATATTCAGCACACCCTTTCTTATGGTATCCATGTATCACAAAAACGCCTGTTTCGACATATTATAAAAGAGAATTTCCGGCACTCTGATTATCCGGCGCGCTGCGGGGCAAACTGTAATCAGCGCCGGATACATCAGCGCAAACAGAAAGGAATCCGAATGCCATGCAAACAGTCAGACGCGGAGAGATCTATTACGCCGACCTGAGCCCGGTCGTGGGCTCAGAGCAGGGCGGGATCCGCCCCGTACTCATTATCCAGAATGACGTCGGCAACCGATACAGCCCGACGGTCATTGCGGCGGCGATCACCAGCCGCTGCGGCAAAGCCAAGCTCCCGACGCATATCGCGCTCAGTGCGGCGCGCTGCGGTCTCACGAAGGACAGCATCATTCTGCTGGAGCAGATCCGCACGATCGACAAGCAGCGCCTGAAAAGCTGTATGGGCGAGATTCCGCCCGAGGTGCTGCACGAGGTCGATCAGGCATTGCAGATCAGCTTCGGTCTGGTGCCGAGACCCCGGCGCGGCAGTGCGCTCAGAAGCTGATCAGTCCGTCACGCCGATCGAAAGCACGCGGAAGATGCCGTCAAACGGCATGAGCTCAATCACATGCTCACCCGGCTCCTCCGCCTGCAAAACGATCATATGCCGCGGATTGCCCCAGCCGTAGATTGAATTGCTGCGGAGCGGCTCGCGTGCCGGCTTGCCGTCCACAGTCACGCGGCAGCTGCCGTAATGCTCCAGATGATGCGTCTCAAAGCAGATCACGGCTGCGCGGCAGTTCATGCGGATTGTCATGCCGCAGCCCGGGCGCTCGGAGAGCTCCCATGCCTCAGCGAAGAACCATTCGCCCGTGCCGACGACCGGTGCCTGCGTCTCAATTTCAGGATAATCTCCGGGCGTCAGGCGGTGCATGTGCAGGAAGGGCACATCGAGCCACGGCTCCGGCAGCGGCTTCTGCGCAGTCTGCGGCTGCGCGGCGGCGGTGCCGAGCAGATGCAGCACGCAGTCGGCGAGCAGACGGTGTCCCGCCTCATGCGGGTGGCTCTCGCTGTCGGCGAAATCCGTCCAGACCATCCTGCCTTCGGAAAGCGGCTTTGCGAGACCGCGCCGCAGGTCGATGCAGGGGAGCGCGTAATGCTCCGCCATCGGCAGCATGAAGCTCTCGCAGCTGTAATCCGATGCCGAGCGCATGATGAGCAGGCAGACTGCCGGATGGGACGGCAGCTCCAGCATGCGCCGCAGCAGGCTTTCAAACGAGTGGACATTGTGCCTGAGCGTGGTGTCATTGATCGCGAATTCGAGGAACACAAGATCGGGCTCATGCGGAATGATCTCCGTTTCGGCGAGCAGCCCGCAGATGAGGCTGTCCATGCCGGGCTCCGCGACAACGGTCGTGCGGATCGCTGCGCCGCGTGCCCGGAGGTCGCGCTCGACGACCGCGGGAAATGCCGTTGCAAAGCGGATCTCGCCGTCTGCGTAGCCCTGTGTCACCGAGCCGCCGAGATACGCGATGCGGAGCGGCTTCTTTTGCAGCAATGCCTGCCAGCCGATTCCTTCGCCGCAGGAGACGAGCGCTTCTGCGGCGATCTCTTTGCGCAGTGCTTCGTTCACACCGGCACCCCCTCTCCGAATGACATGCCGCCCATGCGCCATGTGCCGACGTCGATGAGCTGCTTTAGGAGCAGTGCATATGCCGATGCCGCCTTGGAAAGGTAGCCGCCGCGCTTCGAGATGAGCAGGATGCTGCTCTCGGAGATATTGTCCGGCAGCAGATAATAATTCGGATGCGACTGGATATTGCCGTAATAAATGAGGGAATCGGGCAGCAGCGCGATGCCCATATTCGCGCAGACAAAGGCAAATACGGTCTCGATTGTCTGCACGCTGTATTCGATCTGCGGTGTGAAGCCGCATGCCTGACAGACCGCGTTCAGATCCTCGCAGTCATATTCGCCCGCCGTTGCCGCGACAAAGCGTTCGTCGCGGAGCTGCTCGAGCGGCAGGGGCTTTGTCCGCAGGAATTTCGGTGTTGCATTGCAGATATCCTCAGCGGTGAGCGGATCCGGCAGGCGCTCCGTCAGCGGGTTCAGCGGGGAGACCGCGAGATAGAGCCGCTCGGGTGCCAGCGATTCGACATGAAAGAGCTTTTCGTCGAAGCTGCCCGTGCCGATGGCAAATTCAATTTCTCCGGCGCTGATGCGGTCGCGGAGCGCACGCATATCCGCCTCAGTGAAATCAAGATGAATCTGCGGATACTCCGCGTGAAATGCGGCGATGCTCCTTGCGAGCAGACAGCGCATGCGGAAGGGCGATGCCCCGAGCCGCACGGTACCTGTATGCAGATCCATGAGATCCGCGATGGCAGTCTGCATCTGGCTCTCCATCGCAAGCAGCCTGCGCGCCCAGGATACATAGAGCTCGCCGGCGTCTGTCAGCCGGATGGGGTTCATGGAGCGGTCAAAGAGCTGCACGCCGAGCTGCTTTTCGATGCTGTGGATATACTGGCTGAGCGAGGGCTGCGTGACATAGAGCTTTGCGGCAGCCTTGGAGATGCTCTGGCACTCCGCGACTGCGATGACATATGTGAGCTGCTGCGTGGTCAAGGAAACACCTCCGTTTCTTCCGTGAGAAATCTGTATTGCAAATTATAAATTACAAATTACGCATTGCGTATTTCGCATGGAATCTCACCCGATTTTGCCGGATTTGATCGCTTCCACAAGCCCGCCGGCTTCGATGATCTGCTGGATGAACGGCGGGAAGGGCGCGGTCCCAAATTCTGCGCCGGTCGTGAGATTGCGGATCACGCCCGCGCCGAGGTCGGCTTCGACGGTGTCGCCCGCAGAGATTGCCTTTGCCGCCGCCGGGCATTCGACGATCGGAAGCCCGATGTTGATGGCATTGCGGTAGAAAATGCGGGCGAAGCTTTCTGCGATCACAACGGAGATGCCGCTCGCCTTGATCGCAATGGGCGCATGCTCACGCGAGGAGCCGCAGCCGAAATTCTGCCCCGCGACCATAATGTCACCGGGCTTCACGCGCGTCACAAAGCTGCTGTCAAGATCCTCCATGCAGTGTGCGGCAAGCGCGGCGGGGTCGCCGGTGTTGAGATAGCGCGCGGGAATGATGACATCCGTGTCTACATTGTCGCCGTATCTGATGACAGTGCCCTGATATTTCATAGCCCCATGACCTCCTCCGGACTTGCAAGCCGTCCCGCAACGGCACTGGCCGCCGCGACTGCCGGGCTTGCGAGATAGACCTCAGAATCGGGATGTCCCATTCTGCCGACGAAATTGCGGTTGGTCGTCGCAACGGCTCTTTCGCCCGCTGCCAGCACGCCCATATGCCCGCCGAGGCAGGGGCCGCAGGTCGGCACAGAGACTGCCGCGCCGCTCTCGATGAAGATGCGGAGCAGCCCCTCGTCCATTGCGTCCAGATAGACCTGCTGTGTCGCGGGGATGATGATGACGCGCACATGCTCTGCGCATTTGCGCCCCTTGAGAATTTCCGCCGCCGCGCGAAGATCCTCGATCCTGCCGTTGGTGCAGGAGCCGATCACGACCTGCTGAACCGGGATCTCGCCGATCTCGTCAAAGGTCTTTGTGTTCTCCGGCAGATGCGGAAATGCAACGGTCGGGCGGATCGCGGAGAGGTCAATTTCGATTGTTTCATCGTATTCCGCATCGGGGTCCGCCGCGTATACGGCGGGCTTTGCGGCGCCTTGCGCGCGGAGATAGATCAGCGTTTCGTCATCGACCTCGAAGATGCCGTTTTTTGCACCTGCCTCGATCGCCATATTCGCGATGCAGAGACGGTCGCTGATGCTGAGTGCGCTGACGCCCTCGCCGGTGAATTCCAGCGAGCGGTAACGCGCACCGTCCACGCCGATCTTCCCGATCAGATGCAGAATCACATCCTTGCCGGAAACATATTTTTGCAGGCTCCCTCTCAGCACGACACGGATCGCGGAGGGCACTTTGAACCACGCCTTTCCCGTCGCCATTGCGCATGCCATATCCGTCGAGCCAACGCCGGTCGAGAAGGCGCCGAGTGCGCCGTAGGTGCAGGTGTGCGAATCCGCACCGATCACGCAGTCGCCCGCCGTGACGAGCCCCTGCTCCGGCAGCAGCGCGTGCTCGATGCCCGCCTTGCCGACATCATAGAAATGCGAAATGCCCTGTGCGCCGCAGAAATCACGGCAGCAGCAGCACTGCTCCGCCGCCTTGATATCCTTGTTCGGCGCAAAGTGATCCATCACCATGACGATGCGGTCTTTGTCATAGACCGTCTCCGCGCCGAGCGCCTGAAACGCCCGAATCGCGACCGGCGAGGTAATGTCATTGCCGAGCACTCTGTCGAGCGAGGCAAGGATCAGCTCGCCCGCCTTGACTTCGGTTTTCCCCGCGTGTGCCGCGAGAATCTTCTGTGTCTGCGTCATAGCCATTGTACTCATCCCCTCCATCATGCAGAATGTAGGTTTTCAGATCGGATCCAGATCGGCCTCGCGTTCCGTGCGGAGACAGTTCTCGCCGCGTTCGAGCGCGACAAGCCCCGTGCGGCACATCTCCATGATGCCGTATTCGCGCATCAGCGAGATGAAGGCGTCGATCTTCGAGGTCTCGCCCGTGAGCTCACAGATCAGCGCCGCGGAGGAATAGTCCACGATCTTCGAGCGGAAGATCTCCACCGCCGCCATAATGTCCTGACGTGTCTCCACGGAATTGCGCACCTTGAGGAGCAGCAGCTCGCGGATGACCGTATCATCCTTCGCGAGCACCTCGACCTCCTTGACATCGTGCAGCTTCTCAAGCTGCTTTAAGATGCGCTCCTTCATGTCCTCGTCGCCGTGGAAGGAGATCGTGATGCGCGAATAACCGCGTGATTCCGTCTCGCCCACGGTAAGGCTGTCGATATTGAAGCCGCGCCGTGTGAACATGCCCGACACTCGCGAGAGCACGCCCGAGATGTTGGCGACCATCACGCCGAGCACATATTCCTGCTGTTCCATAGTTGTTCTCCTGTTTCAGAATAATCACATATCTCATCGCCCTGCCCCCCCGTACAGATCCGGCGGAAGCGGCTGAGCGCATTCAGATTTCCGTGATGAGATCCGCAAACGACCCGCCCGGCGGCAGCATCGGCAGCACAGTCTCATCGGGATCCGTGATGCAGTCGATCACGAACGGCATCTCCTGCGCGAATGCAGTCTCCGCGGCAGCCTTCAGCTCCTCCGGGGTATGCGCCCGCATTGCGCCTGCGCCGAAGCCCTCCGCGATCTTCACGAAATCGGCAGTGCGCGGGAGCGTGGTCGCGGAATGATGCCCGTCAAAGAACAGTGTCTGCCACTGCCGCACCATGCCGAGCACGCCGTTGTTGAAAATCACGATGACGACCGGCACCTTCTCGGCAACTGCAGTTGCAAGCTCCGTGAGGTTCATGCGGAAGCAGCCGTCTCCCGTGAAGAGCACCGGGCGCCTGCCCGTTGCAATATATGCCCCGACCGCGGCGCCGAGCCCGAAGCCCATTGTGCCGAGCCCGCCGCTTGTGAGGAAGCAGCGCGGGACTGTAAGATGACAGCGCTGTGCCGCCCACATCTGATGCTGTCCGACGTCAGTGACGGCAATGCAGCTTCCTGCTTTTGCCGCTTCGATCCCGTCGATGATCTGCTCATGCGTGAGACAGGGGGAAGTGTCATAGCTCTGACCGGGCGGCAGCAGAAAATGCCGGTCTGCTTCCGTCTCGGTGACAGTGCCCATGCCTTTCTGCAAGCCGCTGCGGGCATCGCGCATCTCGTGGGAATGCGCCGTGCGTTCTGCTTCCTCGCGGCGGAGTGTCCGGATCCGCTTCATCCATGTCGGGTGATGCTGCTGCGGGAGAATCTCCGTCAGGCGCGAGAGGGCATCCTTGACGTCGCCCTGCACGCTGAGCTGCGCGTGGATATTTTTGTTGAGCTCCGCAGCGTCAATGTCGATGTGCAGCACGCGGAACCGCTCTGCAAAGCTGTCGCCGTCGCCGGTTGCACGGTCAGAGAACCGCACCCCGAGCGCGATGACCAGATCGGCTTCCTGCTCCGCGGCAGAGGCGGCAAAGTGTCCGTGCATGCCCTGCATTCCGAGAAAGCGCGGGTGATCAGTCGGCACGGCGGAAAGCCCCATCAGCGAGCAGCCCATCGGCGCATCGCAGCGCTCCGCAAAGGCAAGCAGCTCCGCGGAGGCATCGCCTGAAATGATGCCGCCGCCGAAATAGATATAGGGTCTGCGGCTTTTCTCGATCATTTCCTTTGCCCAGCGCAGCCGGTGATTCGAGGAGGTCTTCTTCGGCTCTGCCTCGATCGGCGCTGCCGCCGGTTCAAATTCACAGGATGCGGTCTGCACATCCTTCGGAATATCGACCAGCACAGGCCCCGGCCGCCCGGATTTTGCGATTTTGAATGCAAGGCGCAGGGTTTCTGCGAGGCGCGTCACATCCTTGACGATGAAATTGTGCTTTGTCACCGGCATGCTGACGCCGACGATATCGACCTCCTGAAAGGCGTCGCGGCCGATCAGTCCGCTCGGGACATTGCCCGTCACGGCGACCAGCGGTACCGAATCGAGATGTGCCGTTGCGAGCCCCGTGACCAGATTCGTCGCGCCGGGACCCGAGGTCGCGATTACCACGCCGACTTTGCCCGAGGCGCGTGCGTAGCCGTCTGCTGCGTGCGCCGCGCCCTGCTCGTGTGCCGTGAGCACATGCCGGATGCGGTCCTTCGCGAGCCAGAGTGCGTCATAGAGGTCGATGACCTGTCCGCCGGGATAGCCGAACACGGTGTCGCAGCCCTGCTCGCAGAGCACCTCCGTGACGATCTGTGCGCCGGTTATATTCATAGCATCTCACCAACTTTTCGCCTGCCGCATGCGTTCACTCTGCGGCAAGCAGCATATTGTTCACTGCGCTGACCAGCGCCTTGATCGAGGATTTCATGATATCCGTGTCGATGCCCGTGCCCCAGAAGCTCTCGCCCTTTCCGCCGCGGATTTCGACATAGGAGACCGCCTTCGAGGTCGAGCCGACCTCCATCGCGTGCTCGGTGTATTCATTGATGATGAACTCCAGATCGAGCCCGGAGCGGAGCGCATTGCTGACGGCGTCGAGACGGCCGTTGCCGCTGTCGGAGGCGCCGGTCACTCTGCCGTTCAGGATAATGTCGATCTTGGCGCCGATGCCGTCCGTGCGCTGCTCAAAGTGCGCGGCGGTAATGTTCATCGGTGCGGTGATATCGACATAGTGTTCTGTAAAGATTGCAAGGATTTCGTCGGGGAGCAGCTCCTTGTGCAGATGATCGGAGGCTGCCTTGATCTCGTAGCTGAGGCGCTCGCGCATGCGCTTCGGGAGATTGTAGCCGAAGCGCGTCTCAAGGATATAGCCGATGCCGCCCTTGCCGGACTGGCTGTTGATGCGGATGACGTCTGCTTCATATTCGCGGCCGATGTCTTTGGGGTCGAGCGGGAGATAGGGGACAGCCCAGGGGTCTGCGGGATGCGCCTGCCGCCAGTGCATGCCCTTTGCGATTGCATCCTGATGGGAGCCGGAGAACGCCGCAAAGACGAGCTTTCCGCTGTAAGGCTGGCGTTCGTAGACCGGCATTCTGGTCACGCGGGTGAAGAGCTCGGAGATCTCCGGCAGGTCGGAGAAATCGAGTCCGGGCTCCACGCCCTGCGAATAGAGATTCATTGCAAGCGTCACGATATCGACATTGCCGGTGCGTTCGCCGTTGCCGAAGAGTGTGCCCTCGACGCGCTCCGCACCTGCCAGCAGACCCATCTCTGTGTCTGCAACCGCACAGCCGCGGTCGTTGTGCGGGTGCAGCGAGAGGATGACATGCTCGCGGTATTTCAGATTGTCGCTCATATATTCGATCTGGTCGGCGTAGACATGCGGCATCGAGAGCTGCACCGTCACCGGCAGATTGATGATGACCTGTGTTTCTGCATCCGGCTTCCAGACATCCAGCACCGCATTGCAGACCTCAAGCGCAAACTCCGGCTCTGTGCCCGTGAAGCTCTCGGGGGAATATTCAAAGCGGATATTGCCTTCATGCTTTGCGCGGTAATCGCGGCACATGAGCGCGCCCTGCACGGCGATTGCCTTGATTTCGTTTTTCTCCATGCGGAAGACCTGCTCGCGCTGCGCGAGAGAGGTGGAGTTATAGAGATGCACGATCGCGTTTTTGCATCCGCGGAGGGCTTCAAAGGTTTTTTTGATGATATGCTCGCGGGACTGCGTGAGCACCTGGATCGTCACATCGTCGGGGATGAGATCCTGCTCGATGAGCGTGCGGCAGAAATTATATTCCGTCTCGGAGGCGGCAGGGAAGCCGATCTCGATTTCCTTGAAGCCGATCTCCACGAGCTTTGCAAAGAATTCCAGCTTTTCGCCGAGGCTCATCGGGATGATAAGCGCCTGATTGCCGTCCCGGAGATCGACGCTGCACCACTGCGGTGCGTGATCGACATAGGTTTTCTGTGCCCAGCGGTGCGCGGGTGCGGGCGGCGGGAAAAACTGTCTTGTGTATTTCTCTGGATGCTGCATGATGAATGTCCTTTCGTGATATGAAAACAGTCTCCGCTGCGGATCCCGGATGGAGACTGTGAGTTTACACTTATTATATCGTTTTTCGCGCCTTTTGTCAATATCGGACAAGACTTGCATATTCTGTGAAATTGTTGTATGATAATCTATATCCCGGTCTGTCAATAAAGTCCAGAGATCGCGAATCGCAAAGCGATTCGCCTAGGGGCGCCCTCTATCGCAGGCGCATGTTCCACTTTGTGGAACTGCGCAGTTTGCGAAGCAAACATGCGTCCCTCTCTCAAAAAACATCCGCTGGATGCTTTTTGAGATTCACCCTTGCGGAGCTCCTAAAGTCTGGAGATTCCGCCCGTTGCGACGGGCGGCGGGGGCGCTGCCCCTCGACCCTGCAAGCCTTTGAAAAGGCTTGACCGAAACTTTAATCATAGGTTCAGTGACTTTACGGAGCTTTTTGATAAGCTGAATTTATATCCGTTCCCTGTTTTTTGATTGCTCCATGCACGAAAACCGCCCTCACGGTTGTATATATAACAGAGGGCGACCTCAATCTCTCTGAAAAGGAGGACAAGCCATGAAAAAGGCAGCATACCGATATGCGGTCTCGACCGTCCGCTGGGATGCGGAAAAGCGGCTTTCCATCGAAGCGGCGCTCCGGCAGAATGTGAAAGTGCCGGAGCCGATTGACGACCCCGATGAAGCCTTCATCGAGACCGATCTGCTGTCGATGGACGATGTGATGACAGAGGAGGATATGAGAATGGAACGGAAACGGATTCGCAGAAATGTGCTGATCGCGGTTCTGACAGCGGCGGTGCTCGGTGCAGGGGGCATCACGGCGGCAGTCGCGATGCAGCGGCGCGGCAGCGTGCAGGTCGATCAGACAAGCAGCGGCGCAGAGGATAGCCGCAGTGCAGAAAGCCAAGCAGAGCGCTCCGCCGCAGAGCAGACGCACACCGCAGACCGCGTTGTCGGGGAGGGCTTCAGTCTGCATCTCACCGATCAGCAGGACGAACAGGGCATGCGCGGCTATTACCCGGAGGAGTGTCTGACGGAATCGGAGCAGGGCTATTATTATCTCAAAAAACGTGACTGGGATGTCGGATCGCGGGCAAGCGAGCGCACCTATACGATGATGTTTGCCGACAAGGAGAGCGATGCCCTCGTGCCGCTCTGCAACCGCCCGAACTGTCTCCACGACGGCAGCGAATTCTGCACGGCGACCACGCTCACCTACCGCCTGAAAACAGGCCCTGTTTGGCTGGACGGCTATGTCTATGCTGTTGCGAAAAAGCCCGATGACCGCGGGGATGTGGACGGTTACGGCGAGGGAAAGATCGTGCTGCTCCGATATGAGCCGGACGGCACGGGCATCACGGAGGCCGCCGAGATCATGGATTCGCCGGCGGATTCCGCGTCGCAGAGCGGCAGGATGCGGTTCGGGCTTGAAGCAGACGAAGCGAAGCTCATCGCGCACCGCGGCAAGCTCTGGTATGCGGCAGGCGTGCAGGAGCTCCCGAGCGACGGCAGAGCGCTCTGCGGGTACCGCATGGGATTCTATGACCCGGAGACCGGGCAGGGCAGCACACTCCTTTCTGCCGACGGTCAGGAATACGGCTTCGGAGGCAGGAGCGGCTTCCGCGCACTGGCAGGCGAGGGCGATTATATCTATTTCAGCTTCGATGCAAAGGGCAGATGGGATGAGCCGAACAAGCTGCGCACCGGGCTCTGGCAGCTCTCCTGCACAGACGGCGGGCTGACGCGGCTCACGGAAACAAACGACACGCCGCCCGATCGGTTCACCGTGAACGGCGGGAAGATCTTTTACCCGAAGCAGGTCGAGGTGCGCAGCGGCATGGACGCGGAGATTTATGACGACTACATGATCTATGACACGGAGACCCGCACTGAGACCTGCATTATGCGCCACACGGACGATACCGGCAGCTTCGTGACCCCGACAGGTCACGGACTCGGCATCGGCGGTGTTGTTGCCGCGGGCAGGGATGCGATCTGCTTCCTGATGTCTGATCCCAACGAATTCGCCAACGGCTATGACGCCGTCGAGCTCTGGCTCTATGACTGGGACGGCACGCTTCTGAAGCGCGCGCCGCTTGACCCGTATCTGGAATGGAAAACGCACGGCGAGGAGCTGCACGCGGTCTGGCCGGAGGCAACAGAGGAAGCGAACACACTGATGGCCCGCGTACACATCGGCAGAAGCGGCGAGGTCTTCCTGCGCTATGCGCTTTTTGACTACGCTTGCAGCATGGAGGACATTCTGAGCGGCAAAGCGGAGTGGAAGCCGGCGTTCCGCAATGCGGAGTGAGGTGCGGCGATGCTGAATCAGGAAAACATCGCGCTCTATGCCTTCCGGAAATTCGGCGACACGGCATTGCAGGCGGCTTACTGTGCAACGGGCAGCCGCGAGGACGCGGAGGACATCGCACAGGAGGTGTTCTTTGCGCTGCACAGAAAGCCCGTGCAGTTTGAAAGCGACGCGCACCTGAAAGCGTATATCCTGCGCGCCGTGATGAACCGCGCAAAGAATCTGCGGAAAAGCCTCTGGAGCCGCATGCGGACGGATGTGGAGGACATCGCAGACCTGCCCGCGGAGCCCGACAATTCCGCGGAGATCCTTGCACTGATCGCCGCACTGCCGCAGCCCTATTCCGCGGCGGTCTATCTCCACGACTGCGCGGGCTACAAGATCCGCGAGATCGCAGAAATGCTCGATGCCAGGCCGAACACCGTGAGCGCATGGCTCCGGCGCGGGCATCAGCGTCTCCGCATGGAGCTGGAACCCGAATAAAATTGAATGCTCAATGTGCAATTTGCAATGCGCAATGAAAGTGTCGGCTTTCGCCGATGATTCAGAATGGGCTTCGCCCATGATCCATCATCGCGGAGCGATACTGCCATTGCGCATTCCGCATTGTAAGAAACTTTCCCTGTTTCCTGTCATGTATTGTAGAGGGACGCCTCTGGAAAGGCGGAGATGTGCTCCGGAGCGCAGCTTTACCGCCCGAAAGGAAGTGATGACATTGACCGACAGACAGATTCTCCGTCTCCTGCAAAGCCGCGATGAAACGGCACTGCGGGAGCTGACGGCGCAGTACGGGACACAGTGCAGAAAGCTCGCCTGCCGCCTGCTCGGAAGCGAGGAGGACGCGGCAGAGGTCTGGAACGATGCGCTGCTGCAAATCTGGAGCAGCATTCCGCCGGAGCAGCCGCGCAGTCTCGGCGCCTATCTGCATACGGTGGTGAAGCGGCTTTCGCTCAACCGTCTGGAGCAGAGAAACGCGCAGAAGCGCGGCGGCGGCAGAAGCCCGGTTTCGCTCGATGCGCTGCCGGAAAGCCTGCACCCCGCCGGGAAAAGCGTGGAGGAGCTTATGGATGCCCGTGCGCTCTATGCGTCTGTGAACCGCTTTCTCGGCACGCAGCCGGAGGAGACTGTCACGATCTTTGTGCATTACTACGGAAACGGCCGCAGCATCCGCGAGATCGCTGAGGCGTTCGGCATCACGCAGAGCAAGGTTGCCGTGACGCTGATGCGCACCCGCAGGAAGCTGTGGAAATGGCTCGATAAGGAGGGCAGGCTGTGAAGCTGGATGATCAGATACTGCGCGCCGCCGTGCGGGAGGCGGACAGCAGATATTATGACATGGTGAAGCGCCGCATTGCGGAGACAAAAGCTGGGGCAGCCGCCCGGAAGGGAAGGCATCTCATGCAAAAGCAAAAGATCCGGCGCATCACAAAATATGCGCTCACTGCGGTGATCGCCGCGGCAGTGCTCGGTGCGGGCGGCATAGCGGCAACGGTCGCGCTGCGCGGTGCACACGGCGGAAACAATCACACGGAGCAGACTGTCACCGCGCAAAGCGGGCTGACGCTCACAAATCAGGAATGGAACGATCTCTTCTGCAAAAGCTACGGGCAGTCTGTATCCCCGCAGGAGCATCTCTGGTTTGCTGCGACAGACAAGGGCTTTTATCACGAGCAGATCTATCGCACCGAGATCAAAACGGATGCAGACGGCAATTATGACGGTCTCGGCTATCTTGACTGGTATGAAAATCTGCCGATGAATCACGGCGTTGTCTTCACAGACAGCGAGACCGGCGAAACGCTGCCGCTCTGCGCGCGCGCAAACTGTCTCCACGACGGCAGCGATTTCTGCGAAGCCTCCACAAAGGGCTATGCCGACCGCTCGGCGCTGATCCCTTACGGCGATGCGCTCTATGCGCTTGCCTCGAAGCGAAACGACAAGGGCGGATATGACGCGGGCTATGTGCTCGCCTATGCGCCGGACGGCAGCGGCATCACGGAGCTTGCACACTTTGATGTGCACCCGAAGGCGGAGCTGATCGGCGACCCGATCCTGCATCGCGGCTGCATCTTTGCGGTCTACAAAGATTACAGCTATTACGGCGAGGAAACCGGGGATGAATTCACAGGCGAAACAAAGCGGCAGGTTTCGAGCGGCTTTGTTATCCGGGGCTATGAGCTGGCAAGCGGCAAAACAGCGGAGATCTTCCGCTCGATGCCGGGCGCGGACGAGGGCAAGGAATACGATGTGCCGAACGGATCTCTTTTGGCGGCAGGCGACAGAATCTATTTCAGCTATCAGTTTGCGAAATGGCCGTCGCCCGAGCCGAAGGGAATCTATGCGATCAATCTTGTGACCGGCGCCTGCGAAAAGCTCCCGCTTGCGGGCTATGAAATATCGCAGAATCTTCTGTTTGCGGCAAAGCAGAAAATCTATTATAAGACGGATGCCGCAAAGGAACACGGCAGTGGCACACCGATCTATCTGAATTACAGCTATGACCTTGAAACCGGCGAGAATACGGAGCTCCCGTTCGATATGAGGGACAATTACCATCGGCTTGTGCAGGCAGGCGATTATGTGATTGCCGAGCGCACCGATTACGAAAACACATCGGGCAGCTCGCGTGATGTGACCGTGATTTTTGACAGCGAATGGAATCAGATCGCAAGCGTGCAGCGCCCTGAGAATGCGGTCTTCGGCAACATGAAGGTGCATGACGGAAAGCTGTATCAGCTGTATTATTACACGCAGGACCCGGAGATTTCGGTGCAGAAGCGGCAGAAGAGCGAATCGGCGAAGCTCCTCTGCTGTGATCTATCTGATCTGATCGCAGATGATCCGCACTGGGAGACGGTGTTTGAATTTGTCACTGCTGAAGCGGCCTACGGCTGACAGCGGAAAAAAGAAAGAAGGCGGTCTATGGAAACAGGGAAAAATATGGTATAATAAACACAGCTTGCCGAACAGGTTCCGGCGGGAAGCCCCCCATGATAAATCCGTCGGAGACACTTTTGAAAAATTTTCGCAGGCATGAAATATCCTCCCTCCAAAACCGTTCTTGTGAAATAGAGGTACCTCATACCGAAAGGATGTGATCACATTGAACGACAGGCAGATCCTCGATCTGTTCTTTGCACGCGATGAAGCTGCCCTCGCTGCGGTCTCGAAGCAATACGGCAGGGCATGCAGAAATCTCGCCGCGCATCTGCTCCATTCCGAGCAGGACGCGGAGGAGGTCTTAAACGATGCACTGATGCAGGTCTGGAATGCAATCCCGCCCGCACGCCCCGATAATTTCTACGCCTATCTCACGACCGTTGTGCGCAATCTTTGCTATAAACGGCTCGATCAGAGGAACGCGCAGAAGCGCGGCGGCGGACAGGCGGCACTGTCGCTCGAAAATCTCCCCGAGCACGCCCAGCCCGCACGCAATGCGGTCGAGGAAACGGTCGGCGCGATTTTCCTGAACGATGCGGTCAACCGCTTTTTGCAGTCGCTTTCGCCCGATGCCTGCACGATCTTTGTGCAGCGCTACGGCAACGGCAAAAGCATCGCGGAGATCGCAGACATGTACCAAATTTCACGGAACAAGGCTGCGCTCAGTCTGATGCGCACCCGCATCAAGCTGAAAAAGTATCTGAATGAGGAGGGCTGGCTATGACGGAAAAGGAATTTTTGCGTGCGGTCAAAGGCGCAGACCGCCGTTTCTTCAAAATGGCCGCAGACCGGGCAGCGGATCCTCAGGCTTTCGCAGCGAAATACGGAGCAGGAGGAACACGCAAAATGAAATCTGCGGAGAAAAAACATCACAAGAAGCTTGCGTGGGGCGTGGTGCTCGCAGCGGCACTCGTCGGCGGAGGCGGCATTGCGGCAGCGGTCGCGATGCGCGGCGGCTTCGGCATCGTCAGCGAGGAATCCCGCGACATGCGCAGTATGGTCGAGGAGCAGCACGCGGAAGCGCTCAGTCTCAATCTCACCGATCAGCAGTGGAATGCCATGCAGTCGGATTCCTATGGCAGCACGGGTTACGGCTGTGCGTTCCCGACCGAAAACGGCTGGTATCACAGCTATGATGAGACGGCAGCGCCCTCAGACGGCGAGCTCGGCGAGGAGTTCTTTGAAGCACAGCAGGAGTTGTATCCGACGAAGCTTTATCTGGAAAACCTGCCGCTCATGTTCTGCGACGGCGAAACCGGCGAGGATGTGCCGCTCTGCGCAAGACCGAACTGCCTGCATGACGGCAGCATATACTGCGAAGCGACCTCGAATACCTACCGCCGCTCGGATCCGGTCTGTGTGGACGGCGTGATCTACGCTTCCGCGCTGAAAACGCTGAATTTCGATGAACTGAAATCGGATGGAACAGTACCGAAAAAGACAACCGCCGTGCTGCTTTCCTATGCGCCGGACGGCACGGGCATCACCGAGCTCTGCACATTCGGCGAGCAGTATACCGATGTGATCTGCACACCGGTTGTTCACCGCGGCTATGTGTTCTGCATTTTCATGAAAATCAATCCGCTGGAATATGATGCGGCGGGCTTTGTGACAAAAAGCGACAGCGGCTATGCGATTCTCGGCTATGAGATTGCCACGGGCAAGGCGACGGAGATCTATAGCTGTATGCCGAAGGCAGGCTCCGGTATCAGGCAAGATGCACCGTGGACTTTTTCGGCAGGCGGCGATTATCTGTTCTATTCCATAGGAAACGGCACATGGCAGAATACCAACAAACAAGGCATCTATGCGCTGAATCTCACAGACGGCAGCCATAAACAGCTCGTGGATAAGGAGGCTGTTTTTGCCGTATCCGGCAGCAAAGTCTATTACACGGATTTTGATGCCACGCCGGACAAGGTAAAATCAACCGATGCGGCGACCGGCGAAACGGAAACGCTGTATAACGGCTCGCTCTCGTACTCTGTGACGGACGGAAGCTATATCTACTCGGCTGAGGCGGATAAAAGCAGGGAGGTTATGAGCTATGCTGTGCGCGTGCTGGATATGACGGGCAAGGAGGTCGCCTCCCTGCGCGTGCCCGATCATCAGTGCGTGCGGAGAATCATGGTGTTCGGCGACACGGTCACAGTCATCACGGACGGCGTCATTACGGAGTATCAGGGGCAAATCCAGGAGACATCCGGCATCATCGCAAAGGATGCCGCCGTGCTGTCATGCAGCCGGGAGGCGCTGCTTGCGGGCAATGCGGAATGGAAGCAGGCGTGTACGCTGGTGAAGATGCACGAGATCGACATGGAGGCATGGCGTGCGGAGCACCCTGAACCCGAAAACTGACAGAATCAGTGCGCAATTTGCAATGCGAAATGCGCAATGGCGGTATCGCTTCGCGATGATTATGAATGGGGCTGACGCCCAAGCCCCTTGGCGTAAGTAATCTGTTTGTCAGGGTTGGGCAGAGCTCAATCCAAATTCGTCGGCGCAAGCCGACACCTTCATTGCGCACTGCGAATTGCGCATTGCGAATTCATATCTGAAAAAGATAAAATATAAAAATATATCCGGAGGTGTAAACAAATCCCTGCTTTTCCGATCCCAGTAAACAGAGGGACCTCGAAAGGAAGTGATGACAACGGAAGACAGCCGCTTGATCAGAATGCTCGAGCAGCGCGACGAACAGGTGCTGCATCTGCTGACAAAGCAGTACGGCAGAGCCGGGCGCAAAATCGCAAGGGATATACTGCACTCAGAGGCGGACGCAGAGGAAATCTGGAACGATGCCCTGCTGCATCTCTGGAATGCGATCCCGCCCGCAAAGCCCGACGATCTCTTTGCCTATCTCTGCACCGCCGTGCGGCGGCTCTCGCTGCAAAGGCTCGAGAAGAAAAACACGCAGAAGCGCGGCGGCGGTCAGCCGGAGCTCTCACTGGAAGCAATCTCCGAAAAGCACCACCCGCAGAGCAATGATGTGGAGGAGCTCATGGAGCGCGCCATGATGCTCGATTCCGTCAACCGCTTTCTCACGGCGCTCTCACCCGATGCCAGAACGATTTTTCTGGAGCATTACGGCACGGGAAAGACCGTCTCAGAGATCGCGGCGGAATTTCACATTTCGCGGAGCAAGGTTGCTGTCACCCTGATGCGGACGCGCATCAGGCTTCGGAAGGCAATGCACGAGGAGGGATGGCTGTGAAACACAGGGAGCAGGAATTTCTGCGGCTCATGAAGGATGCAGACCGGCGCTTCTATGCGGAGATCGCAAGGCGCCGCGCCGACCCGGATGCGTTTGCGGCATCCCGGAAAGGGAAGGCATCCAAAGTGGGAAAGCATCTTGGAAAAATCGGAAAAATCGCGGCCGCGGGTGTGATCGCGGCGGCAGTGCTCGGCGCGGGCGGCATGGCGGCAATCGTCGCAATGCGCGGCACGCAGGGCGGAAACAATCAGTCTGACGGCAGCAGCCGTGCCGCAGAGGTCACATCCTCGCAGACAGACGGCACCGCAGCGCTGCATCTCAATCTCACCGACGGCGGGGAGTGGTGCGAGATCAATACCGGCGACTCCTATATCGCAGACCAGATGTGGTTCACGGCATCGGATACAGGCTGGTATCATGAGATCAATTTTGAACTGATCGACGATCTGCGCGGAGGCGGGGAGAATTCCTATACCGACGCGGAGAATGAAAGGATGGATGCGGCGGAAAGCGCATATAACACTTCCAAGCCGCGCAATGACATCATCTGGTATTATGACAGCGAGACCGGCGAGGATGTGCCGCTCTGTGCGCACCCGAACTGCCTGCATGACGGCAATGAATACTGCGAGGCGACAACAGCAAAGTATTACCGCGGGAAACCGCTTTATTATGACGGCGTGCTCTATTGTGCGGCGCGCTCGACCGATGAGGACGACCCCGAGAATTACCGCCGCTGCCTGCTCTCCTATGCGCTTGACGGCACGGGCATCACGGAGCTTGCGGTGTTCAGCAAGGGCGAGGCAGACCCGCTGGATATGATCATCCACCGCGGCTATGTGTTTTGCCTGTACCGTGTGCGGAACGGCGCCTCGCCAAGCGAGAGCGAATTTGATTTCAACAATCCCCATAAGGGCACAGGCTATGCGGTCTATGCCTACGAGATCGCGACTGGCAAAACGACAGAGGTGCTCAGTGTCATGCCGAAGGAGAACAACTCCAAGGGCTATGAGGAGCCGCCGCGGTTTCTTTCGGCAGGCGGCGATATGCTCTATTTCTCAAGCGAATCCGGCTGGCCTGCGACCTACACCGTCGGTCTCTACGGGCTCGATCTGCGCAGCGGCGAGGTGAAGACGCTGCTGAGCGGCACAGCAAGCTATGCCCGTGAGGGTACGGCAGGCAAATATATCCTCTGCCGCAAGCAGGTCAAGGTGAATCAGTATCAGTTCTGCATTCTGGACACCGAGACCGGCGAAAGCAAAATATACAGCGATATCCCGAGCGGCATCACGGTTTCGGACGGAAAGCATGTCGCGATCTGCAAGCAGGCAGGCACCGCTGACGATCACTGCACGGTTTATCTCTACGACATGGATATGCAGCTTCAGGGGACGCTGGAAGGCCCCGCAGACCGCGATTTCCTCACGCTGCGGCTCATCGGCGGCGACATCTGTGCGCTGATGGGACCTTCTTACCGCAGCGGCGGCATGATCTCGGCGGACGACCCGGACACCTGTCTTGTTCGCTGCAAAACGGCTGATCTCAAAGCGGGCAGCGCCGACTGGGAAACGGTCTGCACGATCGAGAAGATTCAGCGGCTCAGCGCACTGCTGAACTGAATACAGCATCATCTGAAAGGAGATGATCTTTCCAAACAAAAATTTTTTTCCCGCATGTGTAACCATTCAGATCTGTTTCCGGTCATACCAGTACAGAGAATTCTCTGCACAGTGCTGCGGCTCCGGAACCGCGCACACAAACGGAATGGAAGTGATCACAATGAACGACAGGCAGATCCTCGCCCTGCTGCAAAGGCGCGATGAATCAGCGCTCGCGGCACTCACCGCGGCATATCGCCCGATGGGGCTGCGCATTGCACGGAATATCCTGCAATCGGATGAGGATGCAGAGGAGGTCTGGAACGACGCCCTGCTGAATCTCTGGAACGCTGTCCCGCCCGCAGAGCCCGATGATCTCGGCGCCTATCTGCACACGGCCGTCCGGCATCTTGCGCTGAAGCGTCTCGAAAAGCGGCAGGCGATAAAGCGCGGCGGCGGCAGAGCGGAGACCTCGCTTGACGCACTCCCCGAACACCGTCATCCCGCATCGGGCGGCAAAACGGTCGAGGAGCTGATGGAGGCGCGGATGCTGGAGGAGGCGGTCAACCGCTTTCTCTCAACGCTCCCTGAGGAGACCCTGACGATCTTTGTGCATCATTACGGAAACCACCGCAGCTTTACGGAAATCGCAAAGGCGTTCGGCATCTCGCGCAGCAAGGTCGCCGTGACGCTCATGCGCGTCCGAAAAAAACTGCGGCAATATCTGAATGAGGAGGGCTGGCTGTGAAGATCACGGAAAAGGATTTTCTGCAAGCTGTCGAGCGTGCAGACCGCCGCTATTTTGATATGGTGACGCGCCGCATCGAACGGCACCGCAGTGAAACGGCTGCCCGGAAAGGACAGCGTCTTATGAAGCAGCGGGAAACCAGAGGGAAAATCGGCAGAATCGGAAAAATCGCGGCCGCGGGTTTGATCGCGGCGGCAGTGCTCGGCGCGGGCGGCATGGCGGCAATCGTTGCAATGCGCGGCACGCAGGGCGGCAGCATCTTTCAGCGGAACACCGTCGGTGTCAAACTGAAAAATATCACGGAAGGGGTCGATACCCCGGCGCTCCGTCTCACGGAGGGCGGCGATGACGATTTCACCGCGCGGCTCATGCCGGAGCAGGATTATTACATTGCAGACAGTCTGCGCGGCATCAGCGTGAATCCGTATGTCACGGAAACAGAGAACGGCTGGTTCTTCCGCAGGAGGGACAAATATGCCCCGCCGGAAGAACAGACGGAGATCACGGCAGATTATTTCTGCTACAAGGACAAGGCGACCGGCGAGACCGTGCCGCTCTGTGCAAGGGCAAACTGTCTGCACGACGGCAATGAATACTGCGAGGCATCGACAAAAGCCTATGAGACACATCATCTGCTGAGCTGGGACGGCGGGCTTTATACCGTTGCGGAAAAGGGCAGAGGCGCAGACAGCAAGGGCTGCTTCCTGCTCTCCTATGCGCCTGACGGTACCGGAATCGAGGAGCTTGTGCAGTTCACAAGCGACCTGCCGAATGCACAGATCGCGGTGCAGGATTTCTGCATCCACAAAGGGTATCTCTTTGCGGCGCTCTCTGTTGCAGAGCAGGCGGTCACGGAGCAGCCGGATGTCGGCACCGTCACCAAAGCCGTGCGCGGCGGCTGGGCAGTTGTCTGCTATGACTTTGCGGAAAAGCAGGCGTATACGCTGTATCTGAATCTCCCGCCGGAAGGCGAGCATACGGTATACGGCAGCCCGGAGCAGATCTGGTGCAAAGGCAGTGCGCTCTATGCGCTCGAAACAGGCACACACAGCGGTATTTACCGCATGGATCTCGGCACATTTGCCTGCGAACGGCTCGAGGAAAATGTGCGTCTGTACGCGGGGGACTTCTTTGCGGGTACAGACGGCATTTATTACAGGGATGACGCAGGCATTGAACCGGCGTATAAGTTCTGCGATTACGAAACCGGCGAGATCACGAAGGGGATGCGGCAGAAGCTCGGCGATGCGGGCGAGGCGTTCCCGTTTGTGCTGAAGCAGGGGGAGTATACCTTCTGGCAGTGGTCAGATTACGGGGAAGATACGCATGCGCACGGGATCGCGGTCGGGGATGCGGCGGGCAGAACGCTTGCACGCATCGACCTTACATCGCGCGGCAAAATCCTGCGGTATTTTGTCCGTGACGGGTATCTCTGGTTTGTGACGGACGGCTTCGATCTTCGCTACGACACTATCTATGAGGACGGTCTGATCAGGGAAGGCGACTTCAATCCGGACGCGGACGCAAACGCCTGTCTCTGCCGCATCCCGACGGCGGATGTGCTGCGCGGAGATACGGATGCTTCAGACTGCGAGACCGTGCTGACGCTCTCGGAGGTGTCGCTCAAATAAGGAAAGGCAGGTGCATTGTACACGCAGAAATTTTTTTCATATCAAGTGTAATATACAGAGCCCGGTTCCGATCTGGTGAAATAGAGACGGTCTCTATCTCATGGAAAGGAAGTGATTGCAACGGAAGACAAGCAGATTCTCGCTCTGTTTGCAGCGCGGGACGAAAAAGCGCTCCGAGCCGTATCGAAAAAATACGGCGGCGCCGGCAGAAACATTGCGGCAAATATCCTGCACTCCGAGGAGGACGCGAAAGAGGTCTGGAACGATACGCTCCTGAGCCTCTGGAATGCGATTCCGCCCGCTGAGCCGGAGGATCTTTTTGCCTATCTCTGCACCGTTCTCAGGCGGCACGCATATCAGAAACGCGAGAAACAGCGCGCGAAAAAGCGCGGCGGCGGTCTGCCGGAGCTTTCACTCGACGATGCAGCGGCGCGGCAGCAGCCCGCAAAGGTCTCCGTTGAGCAGATCATGGATGAAGCACTGATGACAGAGGCGGTCAACCGCTTTCTGTCAACGCTCACACCCGAAGCCCGCACCATCTTCCTGCACCGCTATGTGAACGGGAAGTCGGTCGGGGAGATCGCGGATGCCTTTGCGATCACTTACAGCAAGGCGGCTGTCACGCTGATGCGCACACGCCTTAAGCTGCGAAAATTTCTGAACGGGGAGGGCTTATTGTGAACAAAAAGGAACGCGCCTTTCTGCATGCTTTGCCGCGTGCCGATCAGCGGTATTTTGCGGAGCTTTCCGCAAGACTTTGCTCTCCTTCGGAGTTCGCGCAGAGGCAGAAGGGAAAGGCATTTGATATGGAAAAAGAACAGCGCAGAGAAAAGCGGCGGAGGATCGGGAAATATGTGTTCGCGGGGGTGCTCGCGGCGGCAGTGCTGGGCGGCGGCGGCATGGCGGCAATCGTTGCAATGCGCGGCACAAACGGCGGAAACAATCAGTCTGACGGCAGCAGCCGTGCCGCGGAGCTTTCGGGGCAGACAGAGCAGAACACACTCGGGCTGCATCTCACCGATCAGCAGTGGGACAACTCGGCACAGCGGTTCCACAGTCCGCTTGAGAATTACAGTTTCTGGTACACCGCCTCCGATACCGGCTGGTATCACTCGATCGTCAACACATTCGCATATGATACGCTCGCGCAGCTTGACGAAACCGAACAGGATGAGCTGATCACGAAGTTTTATGCCGACCACCGAAGCGGCATAAGCATAATCGGATACAGCGATGCGGAATCCGGCGGGGAGGTGCCGCTCTGTGCAAGACCGAACTGTCTGCATTACGGCGATGATTTCTGCGAAGCGTCTGTGGAAAAATATGTGCAGCACGGGCTTGTTGCCTATGACGGCGTGCTCTATGCCGCAGCCGGAGACCGTGATCAGTATAACAGCGAATACACCTATCTGCTCTCCTATGCGCCCGACGGCACCGGCATCACGGAGCTTGCCCGCATCAAGGCGGAATGCTCCATGCCCATCGGCACGCCTGTCATTCACCGCGGCTATGTCTGGTGGATGGCAGAGCTGCATCACCGTCTGGCGGATTTCAACCCCGAGAATCCGAGCGATGAGAACACATCCAACACAGGCTACGCCATCTTCGGCTATGAGATCGCGACCGGCAAGACGCTGGAGCTTTACCGCTCGATGCCGGATGCGGAGTCGAACATCATATATCCGACGCCTGTCATGCTCTGTGCGGGCGGCGACTGGCTCTGCTATCAGATCGGCGGCGGCGACTGGCAGGCGAAAAACAGCAACGGCATTTTTGCGATAGATCTGAAAACAGGCGCGCACAGGCAGGTTGTCTCGGGTGCCAATAACGGCATGACGGGCTTTACGATGTGCGGCAGCACTTTGATTTATCAGGTGCGCACGCCGAATGTATCCTACACCATGAAAATGAATCTTGACACCGGCGAATCCGAAAAGCTCTTGGATGCGGCATTTGAGGATTATACGACAGACGGCAGCAGATTCTACGGCCTGAGCCGTGTTGTGATGAAGGAGGACGGCGTACAGAAGGCGGAATACCGCATCAGCGTCTACGACCTTGCGAGCCGTGAGCTTCTGCAAACGGTCAGCTATCGCTTCCGGCATGCGCTGCGCAAGCTGTCGGTGCGCGACGGCTTCCTCTATGCGCTGGATTACAACGCGATCGAGAAGAATGCGGAAGGCGTGCTCTATGTCGGCGACGGCGAGACGCCCGGCGTGCTCTGCCGGTGCAGCATTGATTCACTGCTGAGCGGCAGCCCGGAATGGGAGCCGCAGTGTACGCTGATCCACAACTACTGTTACAATCCCGATGACGGCACATTCTATGAGAACGGCTGGGATCATGAATACGGGCCGCTCGAATAAAGGAGGAATGGATTGCCCGCAATAAAAATTTTCCCCGCAGGTGTAGCGAAACCGCATTTTTTCCTGTCATACTAATACAGAGTGACACTCATATGACGGGGGAATGACGGTTCCGGAACGCCTTTCCCACTCAAACACGCAGGGAAGTGATGAACAATGACGGACAGGCAGATCTTAACGCTGCTGCAAAAGCGCGATGAATCGGCGCTCAGGGCGCTGACGGCGCAGTACGGCGGCGCCTGCAAAAAGCTCGCGATGCGCATTCTGCACAGCGAGCAGGACGCAGAGGAGGTCTGGAACGACGCGCTGCTGCAAGTCTGGAGCGCAGTCCCGCCCGCAGCCCCGAAGAGCTTCGGCGCCTATCTGCACACGACGGTGAAGCGGCTTTCGCTCAACCGTGCGGAGCAGAAGCAGGCAAAGAAGCGCGGCGGCGGACAGGCGGAGATCCCGCTCCACGATCTTAGCCGCGGCAGGGAGCCGGCAGGCGATTCCATCGAGCAGCTCATGGAGGAGCGGCTTCTGGATGAAGCAGTCGGGCGGTTTCTGAAGACGCTCCCGAAGATGACTGTCATGATCTTTGTGCATTACTACGGAAACGACCGCAGCACGCGGGAGATCGCCGAAGCCTTCGGCATCTCGCAGAGCCGGGTGACCGTCACGCTGATGCGCACCCGCAAAAAGCTGCGGAAATTCTTGAGTGAGGAGGGATGGCTGTGAAGCTCACGGAGGAACGGATCCGCCGCGCTGTGAAGAACGCAGACCGCAGGTATTATGACATGATCGCGGACTATGTGCGGGAGCAGCGTGCCGAAGCAGCATCCCGGAAAGGGAAACGCACAATGGAAAAGCGGGAAAACAAACGGAAAATCGGAAAAATCGCGATCGGTGCCGCGATCACGGCGGCAGTGCTCGGCGCGGGCGGCATCGCGGCAGCCGTCGCAATGCGCGGCTCGCAGGGCGGCAATATCTTTGACCGCGGCAGCAGCAATGAACCGGCAGTTGTCAGCGTGCAGGAGCAGCCGGAGGCGCTCCGTCTCACGGATGACACGCGCACGGCAGCGCCGTATCATCTCGGCGGACAGCGCTATCGCTATGACGAGATGGCATGGTTTGCAGAGACCTCGGACGGCCTTTACTACATGCAGGATACGTATGAGCTGAACTATGACCCGGACAACACCGAGAGCTTTCCGCAGCGCGCGCAGAACGAGCACAGCTGCTATTATTATCAGGACAAGGAGACCGGCGAATGCGTGCCGCTCTGCGCCCGGGCAAACTGCCTGCACGACGGCAATCCCTACTGCGTGGCATCGACGAAAGCCTATGCACCGGGGCGTTTCATCAGCTATGACGATCAGCTCTATATGATCACCCAGCCGCTCAATGAGGACGGCTCCTGGGGCGGGGGGCCGCTGGTTCTGCGCTATGCAAATGACGGCACCCGCATTGAGGAGCTCATGCGGTTCTCATTCCCGTATGAAACATATGCCGCATCTGTGGTGGATGTGATCCTTTACCGCGGCTGTCTCTTTGCCTCTGTCGGTCTGGACGCGACCAACCGTGATGTTGCAGGCTCGCCGTGCTGCCGCGGCTCGGCGATCGTCTGCTATGAGCTCGCGACCGGCAAGGGCGGCATTCTTGCGATAAACATGCCGGAGCCGGATGAATCGAGGGACTGCGGCACCTACGGGATGATCGCGGGATACGGCGACAGCCTGATCCTCGGCAGCATCAAGCAGCTCGATCTGCACAGCTTCGAGATAAAGACGCTCAAACAGGCGATGGACGCAAATATCCAGTTCGGCAAGGACGCCTGCTTCGTGCTTGACAGCGACATAAACGGCACAAAGCTCACGCGCCTTGACCTGTTCACGGGCGAGGAGACCCGTCTGGACAGAACCGGGATCAAGGGACACCCGAACTGGGATGACTATTCGGTGAATGACGATTATCTGCTGTTTGTCTCGACCCCGGCAGAGGGGGAAGATCCGAACTTTGTGCTGTATCTCTGTGATTATGACTGCCGTGTTGTGCAGACGGTCGCGGCGCCGGATTTCATGGAATCTCAGACAGACAGCTTTCTGCGCGGGGATTATCTGTATGTGATGCAGCGCAATTCCGAACATCTGGTGACGCACACGCAGCTGGAAAACGGAGAATATGAAGCGCAGTGGAGAAGCGACATCGAAACGATGGACCCGAACGATTATCTTTACCGCATCCGTGTCAGCGATCTGCTCGCCGGAAAGGGCAGCGCTTCGGAGGACTGGGAGAAATTCCTTCAGGTCTCCGATATTACGCTCAAGGCAGCACATATTGACGATAATATGCAGATCATTTATCACTGAGGAGGGCACCGCATGAAACGCTCTGTGTGTGTTTCTCTCCTCCTGCTCTGCTGCACGCTCACTGCCTGCGCAGAGGCTTCGGACGGGCAGCCCTTGAAAGAAAGCAGCGCCGCTTTGCCGGAAAAGCACATCACCGATGAAGGCTATGCCGCTCCGACCCTGACCGCGCAGAAGGATAATCCCTCTGCGCGCGTCAGGAGCATCTATGAACCGATGCCGCTCATCGCGGAGACGGCAGACGGCATTTACTACCGCACCGACGAATATGACGGCAGCGGACAGACGCTTTATCAGTTCTGCGACAGAAGCGGCACGGCGGTTCCGCTCTGCGCCCGTGCAAACTGTCTGCACGACGGCAGCGCATTCTGCGAAGCCTCAGCGGACACATACCGCCGGACATGGCTCCTCTCTGCGGACGGCACGCTCTATTCCTTTGCGGATAAGAAAAACGGAAACTTTGACTTTTCTTTTCCCGTACTCCTTTCTTATGCGCCGGACGGCACCGGCATCGAGGAGCTGGCATACTGGGAAATGCCCTATACCGCCGCGGATGTGACCGACTTCTGCGTACACCGCGGCTGCCTGTATGCACTCATCAGCATCCTCGATGATCCCGATTTTCAGGACAACACAATCGTCGGTTCACAGGCAGACTGTTCGCGCAGGGGCTATGCGGTCATCGGCTATGACCCGAGAGAAAAGCGGCAGTTTGTCGTTTGCGAGGAAATGCCGCCCGCCGGCAGACCTGGCAAACTCACCGAACCGACTACCCTCTGGGGCAGCGGCGATGATCTTTACTTCTGGCAGCCAAAGCAGCCCCGCAGCGGCGACGGCATTCACCGTGTCAGCCTGCTGACCGGCGAAGCAGAGACCTATCTTGGCGGGAATATCCCCGCGATCGCACCCTCTGCGGAGCGCTTCATCCGGATAGATGCCTCGGCAGGGAATCCCCGGATGCTTCTGCGCGACCCCGGCACCGATACCGACACAGCGCTTGATATGCAGGCGGCGGGCGATGTCAGCTGGGAGCATATGCTCTTTGACGGTACCTACCTCTACACAGAAAGCGCAGAAAACAGCGTGCTGCTGCTCAGTACCGATATGCAGATCTGCGGCAGCATCGCAATCCCGGAGGACATGCAGCTCTTGCACATGTTCTCTGACGACGAAACGCTCACGGTCATCCTCCTGGAGCGCACGGCAGACCCCATGGAGGGCATCGACCCGCTCCGTGACGGCCTGAAATGCAGCGTATCCGATCTGCTTGCAGGCAAAGCGGAATGGCTCCCGGTATACAAATAACGGCAAGCGGAAATTTCTCCCGGAGCTCTGCACGAAAACCTGCCCGCCGATTGTATATAGATACAGAGGGCACCTAACGCAGCCCGAACACAAACCAAGGAGAACACACATGGCAAACAAACTGGAAATCAGACATCTCACGAAAAAATACGGCAGCTTCACGGCACTCAGCGACATGAGCTTTACGCTTGAGCCGGGCGTGACGGGTCTGCTCGGCGCAAACGGCGCGGGCAAATCGACGCTCATGAAGCTGATGACCGACCACATGAAGCGCACCGGGGGAGAGATCCTCTGGAACGGCACCGAGATCCTCACGATGGGGGCAAAATGGCGGGAGCTGGTCGGCTATACGCCGCAGCTTCAGGGGCTCTACGACGAATTCACCGCACGCCGCTTCCTCTATTATATGGGCGCGCTGAAGGGCATGAAGCGCCGCGACATCAAAACGGAGACCGAGGAGATGCTTGAGGCGGTGAACCTCTCGCAGCATGCACACAGGAAGATCGGCACCTTCTCGGGCGGCATGCGGCAGCGCGTCATGCTCGCTTCCTCGATGCTCGGCAAGCCGCAGGTGCTCATTCTCGATGAGCCGACTGCGGGCCTTGATCCCGAGGAGCGCATCCGCATCCGCAATGACATCGCAGAGCTTGCGCGTGACCGCATTGTCCTGCTCGCAACGCATGTTGTCAGCGACATTGCCTGCATCGCAAAGAAGGTGCTGCTCATCCGCGGCGGCGAGCGCATTGCCTTCGATACCCCGCACGCGCTGCTCGAAAACGCAGAGGGCAAGATCGGCGAGTTTGTCGGTACTTATGATGAGATCCGCGCAAAGCAGGCGGAATATCCCGCCGGCGAGATCGCGGAGCGCAGGGACGGCTTTGTCCTGCGCATTGCCGATGACCCGCTGCCCGAGGGCTGCGTCCCGGTGACAGACAATCTCACGCTTGAGGATGTGTGTCATCTCTACTTAAAGGGGAACCGGCAGTATGTATGAACTGAGACGCCTGCTCTGTGACCCCAAGCGCATTCTTCTCCTGCTGATGATCGCGCTCTGCAATCTCGCGCTCTTTGCGGGCTACTGCCGCACACGCGGGCAGGAGGATGAAAGATGGCGGCAGCAGATGGCGGCATGGGGCACAGACCTTGACGAATATGACGCAAAGCGCGCCGCCGAAAAACAAGCCGCAACAGAAAAATATCTCAATGAGACCTATCCGCAGTATCTCGAATATGTGCAGTCGCAGTCGGGCACACAGTCGGTGCTCGGCAAGCTCGCCGCAAAGAAGGATGACTTCGTGCAGCGCAATCTTGAGAAAACCGCAAAGGATTACGCAAAGCTCGAGGGCATCAAGGTCCGTGCGGGATGCGACGACACGGTGAATGCCGTCAAGGATTATGATGTGACCGACTATCTGCTGCTGATCGCGCCGCTTCTGCTGGTGCTCTCGCTCGCGGCAGATACGGAAACGGCAGTCGGTGCGCTGACCCGCACGACCAAGCGCGGACGGCTCCCGCTCTGCGGCTGGCAGGCGCTCGCCGTGGTAATCATGTCGGCGCTCTCGGTGCTGCTGCTTTACGGCACGAATATCGCCTATGCCTGTGCGGTGCTCGGCGACCCCGTGATGACACGCGCAGTGCAGTCGGTGCCGGAATTCCAGCTCTGCTCGCTGCGGCTCACTGTCGGAGGATATTTCCTTGCGGCGGCGCTGCTGAAAACACTTGCCGTGACAGTCTTTGCGCTGTTTCTGTGGCTCATGCAGGCGCGGATCCATCCGCTGGCAGCATGGTCGGTTTCCGCTGCCGTTATCGCAGTCTGCTTCCTCACGCACAAGCTCATTCTCCCGACGGCAAAGCTCTCGCATTTCAAGTTCCTGAATGTGTTTGCGGCGCTCGAAGCAGATGTGTTCTTCACGCAGTACAGCAATCTCAACTGGTTTGGCTTTCCCTCGAATTTCCGCACGGATATGCTGATTACAGTCGGCGGGCTCTGCGTGATTCTCACGGTGCTCTGCCTTGTGCTGATCGGATACTGCCGCCCGGGCAAGCTCGGCAGCAAGATGGAGCTGCTCGGCGACCGCCTTGCGCAGAAATTCGCAAGGCTCACGCGGCGGCGCACGCTCTTTGGCTTCGAGGGCTGGAAGATCCTCATTGCACAGCGCGGATTTCTCGTGCTGCTGATTGCGGGGCTGCTCGGCTTCTCGCTCTGGCAGCAGACGCATCTCTATGTGTGGGTCTCGCAGGAATCCAAGCAGATCTACGATCAGTATGCAGGCGAGGTGACAGAGGAAAAGCGCACGGATGTCGCGAACCGTCTGGAGACACTCGCAAACCAGATCGAGCAGCAGCAGGCGCGCATCGACAAGCTGATGGAACGCGGCGGCGATCCGCAGGCGATTGCAAATGCGCAGTACCGTCTGCAAAAGCTGCAATCTGATTTTAACCTCTACTCCGCCTTGCAGGATGCCCTGCAAAAGCTCGCGGATTACACCGCACGCACGGGTCTGCCCGCGTGGTTCATCCAGCAGAATTCCTATCAGCTTCTCTTCCGCGAGAATGCGTCCATCCGCCGCGGCTGCATGATTTTGCTGCTCTTCCTGATCTTCATGTTCCGCAGCCTGCACGCCTATGACAATCAGTATGACACCGAGATGCTTCTCAGGGCGACAAAGCGCGGCAGAGGGCACCGCCGGACGGCGGCATGGCTCTGGGTCATGCTCCTCACGGCGCTCGCCGCGGCTGCCATCCACGGCATTTACCTTGTCCGTTTGCAGCAGGATGTCGGGTTCTCCATGCCCGAAGCACCTGCACAGAGCATGGAGCTGCTGCAATGGATTCCTGTATCGGTCTCGCTGAAAACAGTGATCACCGTACAGCTTGTGCTGCAATACTGTGCGGCGCTGCTCATCGCGGGCGGCACGGTGCAGATCAGCCGCTTCTCCCGCACGCCGGAAACGGCGCTCCTGATTGCGATGGCGGTCTTCCTTCTGCCGTCAGCGCTGGCGGAAAGCGGCGTGACGCAGCTGCATTTCCTCGATTTTGTGCATTGGCTCAGCATCACGGCATCCTCGTAAGTTTCCTTCATATGAATCAAAAGCCTCCCCGTGAATGGGGAGGCTTTCATCATAAGAGCAGAAATGAGAAGAAAAAAGCTTGCGCAATGAAATCGCTTCGCGATGAAATTCTGACGAATGATATTGCTTCGCAAATCATAACGGAGTCCCCATTATAAATCATCGCGCAGGAGATATCTGTTAGGCAAAAACCTCCCCGGGGATGGGGAGGTTTTCATCATAATAGCAGAAATGAGAAAGAAATTGCTCCGCAGTGAAATTCTGCGAATGAAATTGCTGCGCAATGAAATCCTGACGGAATAAAAAACGGGGCCCGGGGACCGCTGTCCCCGGCAGGGGTTTGGGGACGGAGTCCCCATTATAAATCATCGCGAAGCGATACCTCATTCCTCCGCGGCAGCACGCATATTGCGCTTGGCTTCGCGGCGTGCGCGGTCGGGGGATGCATGCGAGACAATGCCGTAGAGCAGATAGATCGCAGCAGCCAGCACGATGCCGATGATCGCCGCCGTAATGACCGTGCCCGTCATCGAGTAGAGATAGCCGGTGACCGCCGCAAAGACCGCATCTTCCTTGACGGCGAACCGGTCAAACCAGCGCGTGCTCTGCAAATACAGCGCGGGAATCAGCATCAGCACGGAGCTGACCAGAACCGCCGTGCCGCCCCAGTAGCAGAGCATTGCCGGCTCCTTCCGATAGAGGATGCTCAGCACGAGCATCAGCAGCGCGAGAATCAGCACGGCGCCGATCAGCAGATAATCTGCCCAGGATGCGACCGTGCGCAGCTTGCTGAGGTAATTTGCATCGGAGAGCGTGCGGAAGCGGTAAATATCGCAGGCAGAAAGAATGTTCGATTTTGCCGCCTCGATCGTCTCCTTCACCTTTGCGTCGAAGGTGCTGTCGCGCTCGTAGCCGTTTTCGTTGGCATAGCGCACGAAAAACGCCGTGACATCATTCTCAAGCTCGGTGAAATCCGCATGCACGGAAATCTCATTGCGCGAGCGGTTGACATAGCCGAAGCCGTTTTCGATATAAGCGCGGATGATCGGTGTCAGTGCTTCGGTCGAGATCGCGTCTGCGTAGGTATCTGCGGAGATGCCGGAGACATTCTCCTGTGTTTTGTAGTAGCTTTCGAGATTGTCGTGTACCTTCTGCACGAGCTGCTCGGATTCGACGAGCTTCAGGGCAGTCTGCGGCTTGACGGCGCGGAATTTCAGGATCCCGCCCGCTGCGAGCCCGAGACAGCCGAAGATGAGCAGCAGCGTGATGACAACACTCATGGCATAGGTCAGCGGTTTTTTCATGTTGTCTCACCCTCCTCCTCAGTCTTGTCATCCTCAATCGGGAAATAGTAGTCCTTTTCGACCGGCACGCACTGCACGCCGATGCGCAGATCGGAGGAGCCGAGCACCTGCGGCTGGCAGGTGTAGATCGTCAGATGCTCCTCTTCGTTCTCCGTGACGCTGACATAGGTTTTGTCATTCTTATCAAAGGAGATGAGCTCCGAGACCTTATATTTGAAGGTGCCGTATTTGGTATACAGAATGACTTCATCGCCGAGCTGGAGCTTGCCGAGATCGGAGAAGAAGGTGTTGACATGTCCGTCGATGACGGTATGTCCGCCGTCCGCGATGTAGGCAGACTGCGTAGACTGGCAGACGCCGCGCTCGAGCAGCTCGCCGCTGGAGCCGTAGTAGACACCGGCTGTGAGCTTGATGGCGGGTGCGGAGATGATCGCATACTGCTCGCCGAAGCGCGGGTAGACGATCGAGCCCTTGTCATAGGTCGGCTTTTCGCCCGGCTCTGTTTCGATGTCGTTCTCGACAATGTTCAGTCCTGCCGTGGTGGAGGTCGTTTTCAGATCGTCCATGAAGGCGAGATTGAGATATTTCTGGATATAGTGTGTCGGCATCAGTGCATAGCAGAGCACGATAATGCCGGCAGAGAGCAGCAGCAGAAAGAGCGGTGTCGTGAGATAGGGGACGATGCTGCCGCTGCTTTTGTGCTTTTTGGGTGCTGCATGTTCAGCCATTTGCCTGATCCTCCTCGCGTTTGAATCCCTTTTTGCCGGTGTAGAGCATGCCGCCGACGGAGAGCAGAATGGCGCAGCCGCTTCCGAGCACGGGCAGTGTGGTGTTCCAGCCGGTGTCATCGACCTGTGTGCCGATCACGGAGGCATCCACAAGATTGCCCTCGCTGTCGCGCACGGAGTAGTCGATGCCTTCCCCGCTGATGTTGTCCACGGTGATATTCATGCCGAGCTGCTTGGAGAGCTCGATGAAGCCCTGTGCGATTTCAGACTGACTGTCTGTGCCGAGCTGCTTGATGATGCTGTTGCGCTCGGCAGTGCTGAGGCTGCGGAGAAAATCTGCCTGCTCCTCCGGGGGCAGCGATTTGACATACGCCTTCTTTTCCTCCAGCGTCATATTGATGAAGCTCTTGCGTTCGGCAGCGGAGCGCGTGGTGACAGTCGTGGTGACTGTTGTTTCGCTGCCGCCGGGCGCGGTTGTTCCGGCAGTTGTTGCGGCGGTTTCCGCTGTCGAGACGGCAAACTGCTTGTTGATCTCTTCCCAGATCCTGTCCTCGTAGATATAGACATATTCCGCCCAGACATCGTAGGTGGCGTAATGCCCGTTGATCTCCATGCCTTCGCTGTCATGCGGCGTATTTTCGTACTGATTCTTTGCCTGCTGGATCATTGCCTCCGAGAGGCCGATCTCCCGCATTGCGGCATAGACATCGTCCACGCTGCCTGCCGCCGACACCGGAATCGCCGCGGTGAGGCAGAGCAGCAAGCCGCAGGCTGCGCCTGCAAGCAGAAATTTGTGTTTCATAGCCGTCTCCTTTCCATAATGAATAACGGATGCGGTGCGGTCAGCTTATTTCTTCTCGCCTCTGCCGATCGCCGTGCGCAGGGCACGGAGCTCCTCAGAGGTCAGGTCGCGCCACTCGCCCGGCTTCAGCATGCCGAGCTTCACCGGTCCGATCGAGATGCGTCTGAGGCGCACAATCTCCAGCCCGACGGCATCGCACATGCGTCTGACCTCGCGCTTCTTGCCCTCGTGGATTGTCACGAGCAGCACGACTCTCGTCGGCTCGCTCACCTTCTCGACGATGTTCGCGGGCGCGGTCTTGAAGCCGTCATCGAGCTCGACGCCCGCAGCCATCTTCGCGAGCTGTTCCTCCGAGACAGGCGGTCTCACGGTGACGCGGTAGGTCTTTGAGACCTGCCGCGAGGGGTGCATGATGCCGTTCGCGAAGTTGCCGTCGTTGGTGAAGAGCAGCAGACCCTCGGAGTTGCGGTCGAGCCGCCCGATGGGATACACGCGCTGGTCGATGCCCTCCAGCAGATCGGTCACGCAGCGGCGCCCCTGCTCGTCGGAGAGGGTCGTGACATAGCCGCGCGGCTTATTGAGCATGATATAGCGGAATTCCTTTTTCCGCGGGATATAGACGCGCTCGCCGTCCACTGTCAGCAGGTCGGTCGGCAGCGCTTTGTCGCCGATGCGCACGGGATGCCCGTTGCATTTGACCTTGCCCGCTTCGATGAGCGCTTCGGCACGGCGGCGGGAGCAATAGCCCGCATCCGCGAGAATTTTCTGTACTCTCAGTTTTTCCATCTGCGTCTCCTGAAATACACTGAAACGGCATCCCCGACCGATCGCGGCGCAGAGATGCCGTTCTTTCTTACGATTCTACGACCTCGATGCCCGGCTCAGCGGCTTCCTTTTTCGCCTGCTTGCCTGCGAGGAATCCTGTGATCTTGTCCATCACATCCGGGACCATATTGATGATTGCGTTCGGTGTTGCCGCGTTGACGGAGAGCTGCATCAGCTTCACATCGCCGGGGCTGATGACGAGAAATGCGACCGGTGTGATCGAAACGCCGGCGCCGCCGCCGCCGCCGAACATATCCTTTGCGACCTTTGTCGGCAGATCGGATCCGCCAGATCCGAAGCCGAAGCTCACCTTCGAGATCGGAATGACGGTCGTGTCACCGCTGCACTGGATCGGCTGCCCGATGATCGTATTGGCATCGACCATGCCGCGGATCGCTTCCATCGTGACCTGTATGGTCTCCTGCACCGGATGCTCTTTGCTGCGTTCGCTCATGATTGGTTCCTCCCTGTGTATCTGATTCATTGGGTACATGATTAGGCTGCCGCACTGTCCGGCAGCGGACGGGTTTCTTCTTCCATGCGCTTTGCCTCTTTATCCTCCCTGCGGAAGCGGCACCATGTCCGCCAAAGGAAGCGGATGCCGAGGATCAGCACGGTGAGGATCAGTGCCGCGGGCGAGACCCGCAGCTCAAGAGATGCGCGGAAAGTGATGCTGTCATTGTAAAAATCCGCGAGAATGCGGAATTCGTCTGCTTCGATATCCACCCAGCACTGGAGTGCTGCGAGCAGGTTATAGGCTGCTGCACAGATCCTGCCGTAGAGCGTGCCGGTCTTTGCAGGATCGTCGGTCGCCACGGCGAGATAGAGCTTCACATGGCGGAAGTGAAAGTGCCGCGTGAGAAATTTCAGTGCCGGCGAAAGGGATGCGAGGGCATCCTTCGCAAGCCCGATCGCTTCGTGCACGGACTGCGGCTTGATACGCTTGAAGAAGCCGCGCTTCTTCGGCTTTTCCTCCGCCTGTTCCGCTGTCTCTCCGGTCTCGGGCGCCGTCTCATCGGATTCCGGCTCCTCTGCGGATGCTGCCGGCTCCGGGGCGGTCTCCTCGGCAGCCGTCACAGCAGGGGGCGCTTCCGGCTCCTGCGCGGGGAATTCCTCCGTCTGTACCTGCGGCTTCGGTTCCGGCTCCTGCGGCTCTGCGGGTGCGGAGACCTCCGCGGCGGACTCTGCTGCCTGCGGGACGGTTTCAGCGGGCGCTTCGGGCGCAGCGGGGGATTCCGTCTGCACGGCGTCGGGCTCCGGCTTCTCCTCCTGTGCCGCCTCCGATGTATCTGCCGGGGGCTTGTCCGGCTGTGCGTCGGGCGGTTTCTCCGGCTCCGAGCTCTTGCGGAAGACGCGGATGCATGCATAATAGACTGTCACAGCCCATTTTCCGTCGCCGAAGGATCCCTTGATGCGGACCGGAAGCAGGAGCAGGACACACAGGACAAATACAATGATGAGAAAGATTGCCGCACCTGTGCCCACCGCATTCACTCCCTTCGCGACATAAGACTATTCAAAATATAGTATACCATATTTCCGCGAAAAATGCAATACTTTTGCGGTGCGAAAATACAGAGACCGGAAAAATGCCCCCTGACCGTGTGAAAGTCAGGGGGCATCGGTGTGCCGGCTGTTCAGTTTGCCGTCATTCTTTCGGTGATGACGCCGTCCTTGTCGAAGTCTGCGTTGATCGAGTAGGTGCGCATGTTCTGGAGAATGCGCTCGCCCTCTGCTTCGCCGCCGACATAGGTTGTCTTGCAGTTGCGCTGTGTCGCCGGATAGAAGATCAGATCGAGCGAATTGTCCTCCTTGAGCGTCACGCCGAGCAGACCGGTGTCGATGTCGTATTCGCTGAACCAGAAGTTGCCGAGATTGTAGATGATCGGCACATGCTTGTAGAATTCGACGCCCTGTAAGCAGTGTGCGTGTGCGCCGACGATGAGGTCTGCGCCCGCGTCGATATAGAGCTTCGCGGTCGAGGTCTGCTCATATTCGAGATCGTGGCTGTCTTCGGTGCCCCAGTGCAGGTTCGCAATGACGAAGTCGGCGTTTTCCTTTGCCTCTTTGATCACTTCGATGAATGCCTCGGGCTCATAGCAGCGGAGCACGCCCGGCGTCAGCTCGGTCGCTTCCGGGGTGAGCACATACTTTTCGGCGCGTGTCGCGGCAACAAATGCAATTTTCTTGCCCTCGACAATGAAATACTGCGGCTTGGACGCCTCCTTGATGTTTCTGCCGGCGCCCATATACGGGAGACCTGCGCGCTCAAGCGTTTCAAGCGTATCAATAAATGCGACCTCGCCGTAATCGTAGCAGTGGTTGTTCGCGAGATCGACGATGTCGATGCCGAGCTCATCGTAATACGTCACATTCTTCGTTGCGGCACGGAAGGTCCACATCTTGCCGGGGAGCGGGTCGCCGCGGTCGGAGAAGCAGAATTCGTTGTTCAGCGTGGCAATATCCGCCGTCTGCATCTTGCTCATGAGGAATGCGGAGATGCAGTCGCCGAGACCGTGCTCGGTTGTTTTCATGTATTCCATCACATGCCAGTTGTCGGCAAAGCTGATGTCGCCGCCGAAGGTCATGCTGATGCCTGCGTTGCCGTCGCCGTCGAGCACATGGATATTGTCTGCCGCCTCCGCAACGCCGGTATAGAGGTCGCGTGCGGCATGAACGGAGAGACCGGTGAGCTCCGTGAAGCGCTTGTCGGAGAAGCCGCCCTTTGCGACTTCCGAATACATCCCGCCGAGCAGTTCGGGATTGCGGGTGTATTTCTCCAGCCAGCGGTAGAAATCCTCGGAGAGCGGGAGTTTGGTATCGGCGCCCGCGGTCAGTTCGCCGAGCAGCGCCGCATAATCCACGGCAGGTGCAGCGGTGGTCTCGGTCTGCGGTGCGGCGGTGTCGGAGGCAAGCGTCGTCTGTGAAGCGGTTGTGTCGGTGACGGGCGCGGTGGTCTCCTCTGCCGGTTCCGTCCCGCCGACCGGCTTATACAGACCGCAGCCTGCGAAACTCCATGCGGCGAGTGTGACGGCGAGCGCCGCCTTTCTGATTGACTTCATTTGTTTTGTACCCATCCTGTGATGAATTAGCCGATCGGTGTAACGACCGTGCCCTCGCGGGTCTCACGGATCTGCCAGCCGAGTGCGGTGATCTGATCGCGGATCGCGTCTGCTGCTGCAAAGTCCTTTGCCTTGCGTGCCGCTGCTCTCTGCTCGACAAGCGCCTGCACCTCTGCCGGAATCTCTGCTGCTGCATCCTTCTGCTCAGCGAGCGCTGCCGCATTCTTCAGCAGATCGAGCGAGAGCACGCTGTCGATCGCTTCGATGCATGCACGCTTGGTCGCTGCGGTCGTGTCCGCCTTCAGGATGTCATAGATCACAGTGATTGCCTGCGCGGTGTTGAGGTCATTGTCCATCGCCTCGGTGAACTTCGCGAGCAGTGCCGCCTTAGCTGCCTCATCGACGGCATCCTGTGCCGCGCAGAGGGGACGGATCTTCGCGAGCAGCTTCTGATAGGCGCCCTGTGCGTTCTCAAGGTTTTCCCACGAGAACACGAGCGACTTGCGGTAATGCGACTGCATGCAGAAGAAGCGGTATGCCATCGGCGAGAAGCCCTTTTCCTCAAGCAGCGAGACGGTCAGAAATTCGCCCTTCGACTTGCTCATCTTGCCGCTTGTCGTGTTCAGGTGCATGACATGGAACCACTGCGGGCACCATTCATGCCCAAGATATGCCTCGCTCTGTGCGATCTCATTCGTGTGATGCGGGAAGACATTGTCGATGCCGCCGCAGTGCAGGTCAAGGTGTTCGCCCGCATACCTGATTGCGATGCCGGTGCACTCGATGTGCCAGCCGGGGTAGCCGAGCCCCCAGGGGCTTTCCCATTTCAGCTCCTGATCGTCGAACTTCGACTTGGTGAACCAGAGCACGAAATCCGCCTTATTGCGCTTGTTTTCGTCGCCCTCAACGCCCTCGCGGACGCCGACCTCCAGATCCTCCTCGCGGAAATCGTGGAAGCGGTAATACTGATCGAGCTTCGAGGTATCGAAATAGACATTGCCGCCTGCTTCGTAGGCATAGCCCTTTTCGAGCAGCGTTTCGATGATATGGATGAAATCGCCGATCAGCCCGGTTGCCGGCTGAATATGCTCCGGCTTCTTGATGTTGAGCTTTTCGCAGTCGGCGAAGAAGGCATCGGTATAATATGCCGCGATCTCCATGACGGTCTTGTGCTCGCGCCTCGCGCCCTTCAGCATCTTGTCGTCGCCGGTGTCGCCGTCCGAGGTGAGGTGCCCGACGTCAGTGATGTTCATGATGCGCTGCACATCGAGACCGGTGTAGCGGAGATACTTCTCAAGCACATCCTCCATCATGTAGGTGCGCAGGTTGCCGATATGTGCGAAATGGTAGACCGTCGGGCCGCAGGTATACATGCGGACCTTGCCCGGCTCATAGGTGCGGAACGTGTCCTTCTGGTGCGTGAGCGAATTGTAAAGCTGCATATGGGGAGCCCTCCTGAAAACTGATTGATTCGGTATGTGTTCTATTATATCACAGAATGCAGAAAAACGCAAGCACAAACGCGCACCGCTCTGATACCATATTATAGTGAAAACTACAACTGCGCGCGCTCGTCTCCCCCCCCCCTTCTTGCAATTTCGGTGCGGCTGTGCTATAATAAATACCGTGGAATCCGCACGGGCGCGTGAATCGCCGAAGCCGCGCGGAAACGAAGAAACGCATGGAGGAACACATGTTCTATCAACTGACATATGATCTGTCGGAGACCGAGCGCAGCGGCGTATCTGCACTGCTTTCGGCGGCAGATCACGAATTTGTGCCGCCGCTCTCTGCACGCCGCGGCACCACGCAGAAGGATCTGCTGACAGCCGCCGCACCGGCAGACGGCATTGCCGCATATTTCGCGCAGCTCGCCGGGCAGGCCTGTGTGCTTGCGATGGAGGAAAGCCGGGTCTGCGGCTTCCTCTCCTTTATCCCGGATCACCTGCTCGATGCGCTGACGCCGCCGCTTCGCTGCGACTATGTCTCGACCATCGTCGTTGATCCGGCATGCCGCGGCAGGGGCATCACGGCGGAGATGTACCGCACACTGTTTTCGGCGCGCCCGGGGCATTCTGCCGCGACCCGGACATGGTCACAGAATCACGCGCATCTCGCGATCCTGCGGCGGCTCGGGTTTGCGCTTGCCCTGACCCTCGCCGATGACCGCGGCCCCGGCATCGACACCGTATACTATATCAGAACAGCGGATGCCTGAAAACTGCGGAATGACAACGGGAAGCGAGGAAATGCCCATGAAAAAACGAATCTCAGTCTGGGGCAGGCTCAAGGCGTATAAGCTGCGCGTGCAGTTCTGGATCGCCCTGCTGATGTTCCTGCTCTTTGTGCTCTCGATGGCTGCCTATCAGGTGCCGGCGTTCCGGGAAAACGAGGTGATCTCGAACATCCTGCTGGCGCTCTTCACCTCTTTGCTGGTTACGGTCTTTACGATGGCGGCGGAGATCATCGTCAGCTACCACGAGCACCGAAATGACCAGTATCTGGAGGATATCTATCAGTTTGGCATCGCGACCTTCCACCGCGACAAGGAGACGGCACTGCGCGAGCTGCTCAGCGACTGCGACAAGAGCATCTGGATCAGCGGCTACCGTCTGATCCTGACGCGGCAGCTCCGCCCGGATATCGCGGCGGCGATCCGGCGCGGCGCCCATGTGACGGCAGTGATCTGTCCGCCGTGGTCGCAGGGCTTCCGGCTCGTTTACGGCGACAACGAGAAGGTGCTCGACAACTATCTCGCCTGCTTTGAAACGATCAATGCGGCACGGCTCGAGCGCGGCGGCGCAGAGAAGGATTTCCGGGCCGTCTTTGTGGATAAGCCGCTGTTCAGCGATACTTACCGCATCGACCAGAACATCGTGACAGGTCCCTATATGCACAATACCGACCCTGAGTTCAAGCGCATGATGGCAAAGGATTTCTTCTGCTATAATATCGTGCGGCGCAGCGAGCTCTATGAGATTGTGACGGGCGAGTTCCGCACGCTGCTGCATGATGCGAAGACGGTTCTGAACTGGGAGCGCTTCGCAGAAATCTGCCGGAAGATCGACGAGGGCGACTACTGTGAGGCGGAAAAGATCGAAATGTTCCGTTCTGCCTGCGATCCGATCCCGGAAGGAACGGAAAATGAGACGGCAGACTGAGTCAAATCGGCATCTTGCGACATGGCACAAAAAACGGCAACTGCATTTAGGTATATTTAACAAAAATTCGACAGATTGCCCTTATATTGGTGACAATTCATTGACTTTTGTTTTATAATGTGCTATAATCATGGATGTAGCATGCGGATAAATGATTGTATCATTTTTTCTGCTGCGATATTAAAATTTTATATCAAAAGGAGAACTGGGTATGAAACTGTTTGACGATGTAAGCAAGCGTATTGGAGGCACGAAGAAGGCTGGCTTCCTCTGGGGCGGCATGGTGTTGATTGCCGTTGTGGTGATTGCGATGCTGTATGCTTATCAGCAGAATATTGATAACGGCGAGGGCATCTTCTATACTATGTTCCCGGGTGTGATGGAAAATGTTTATGTTGATCCTTTCCACCCGCTGCCGTTTATTATCTTCCTGATCGCGAGTCTGATCGTATTCTTTTTCAATGTCACGACGCTCAATTCGACCAAGCTGATCGAAGACGGCAAGGGTAAGGCGTTTGTCAGCACTCTGATCCCGAATGTTTTGCTGTTCCTGCTGTTCTGGGGCTGCTGCTGGCTGTTCGATGCGCTTCATTTTTCCGAGGGCCTTTTCATCTGCTATGAGGAGTATCTCAATTTTCTGACGATTATCGTCGGCGCTGTGATGGCAGTCGCGAATATTGCTATTTTTGCTGTCAGTAAGATCTGCGGCAACCGAATCTGAGCCTGAACATTTACACAGTTACAAAATTTACGAAAGGATGTAAAAAATCATATGGGCAACATTGTTATCAACGCTTTCGGCGGCGAAGGCACGCTCTTTACCCGTGCTTTCCTGGCGGCAATGCCGGCATGGCCATGGAGAGATCCGGATACAAGGAAGAATAGATGGGATCTTACGGACTCCCTGATTCTGGTTCGCTGGCTGGATCTTGCAAACGGCGCAAAGGGTAATAGCGGCGCACAGACGGATGCTGAAAAAACCGCAATAATGCGCAACAGCTTCGACGCGAATGCTGCTGTTATCAAAGAGGTGTTTGATGTTCCGAAGCTGGAAACGCAGGCTCCCTCGATTACACAGGGCGCACTTTCGATCTCGGCGGCTTATAATGGCCACAAGGATTATAAACTGCTGAATCTGATGTTCACGCAGGCAGAGCAGGACTTGCCGCACGGGAAAGGCTTCCAGGGTGATCCCTGTGCCGGTACTGCGTGCATTCGTGCGCTGGACCATCCGCTCCCGACTGAGCCCTATGACTTTTACGATCCGCATATGGGCGGCGCTCAGATGAAGCCGAATCTCTGGGTGACCGTCGGCGGTTTCCGCGGCGGCGGATGCGCCACAACGCTGGTTCCTCTTGAGGCGGTCGAGCGTATGAAGAAGAACAATATGCAGGGTGTCCCTGCGGTTCTGGTTGCGGCACTCCCGTATTCGTCGCATGTGGATCCTCAGGGCAATCCGAATGTTCAGCTCGAATCTAAAAATGCGTTCTGCGGCACCAAGGCGATCCTCTCCGGCGGCTTTGATGTCAGCCACTGGGCAAAGCGCTACTTTATATCGTCGTATCTTGACGGGGGAAAAGTTTACCGTCCGATCACTGCGGACTTCAGTGTGGATGATCAAAACACCACTCTGATCGCGACCAATCTGATTACCGCGGATTGTGTGTACCGTGCAATCAGAGATATGGATGACAAATCAGAATTTGGCGATGATAAGGTTTATGTTCCAAAGATTGACAGCAATATCAAGAATGTGAACGGATACGGCATGCAGATCGACGCGACCAGGCTGCGTGCACTTTGCTGGTTTGCAGCCGCGATTAAAGAATTGGTTGGAAACTGGGACACCTGCAACAATAATGCAAACCTGGATGCGGAAGCGAAGACGGTTGTCAGCAAACTGAATTCACATTTTGCGCTGGTTATGGAAGCCATTGAAGAGATGCAGAGGGGTCGTTTTGCAAACGGTGCCGGCTCAGATGCAATGCCGCTCAAGCTGATGCCGGATATCTTCTTTGAGCTGTATAAGAGCAACAATAATAAGAACACTGAGAACTGGTGGGAGAAGATTGCACTGGGTGCACCCGGCAGGGAGGATGACTTCAAGGCTGGTTTCCCCAATCGGTATGCGACTCGCAGCACAATGGATGCAAAGGTTCTCGGACCGGCACTGAATGGTTGCGGCGGAAAGATCACGGCTGCGCTGAAAACCATCTGGGAGCGAATCCTCGAGGATACTGAGGACTGGAATTATAACAAGAGAAACAGTGCAAGAGAAGCCGATGAAGGCCGTATGATGCTGCCGCTTCTTGCTGCAATTCCCGGCGGTAATTATCTTTCCTTTGGCATCAGCAATGCGCTTAAAACCGACTGTTCGATCATGGGTGCGGTGAATTCCGAATCGTCCAAGAGCGATTGGGAAGGTTATATCGGCGGTCCATGCGGCAGATACTATGATTTCGGCGCACGCTTGAGAAGAGTTGATCCTGCGGAAAATGAGACGCTCAATGTGGCGGAGACAGATCCGATTGTGGTGAAGTATACATCCCTTCTGTTCAGCTATTTCCTGCGCGAGCTTCGTGAGATTCCGCTGAAGATCCAGGAATGCCCGCTCCAGGGCGATGCTGGCAGCATCTTTGATGATATGCGGACTTATCTCAACATGCACAATATCAGCGTCGGCATGGTTGGAGGCGTCCCTGTGTGTTCGATGACGGGTGCTCCCAATGCTAAGAGCGACAACGCATATTTCCTGCTCCCGGCACCGGGCGAGTGGGGCGCAAAATATCAGGGCTCCAAGAAAAACGAAAAAGATGAAGATGTTCCGGTCTATGACTACGAGAACAGTGCGTGGGCTGAGCTCGTCGGCTATCAGGTCAAGGCTAAGAGACCGCCGAAGAGTATCACCGAGATACTGAATGATCTGACTGATCTCGAAGTGCAGCTTGTATATACAATGCTGTTCGCACTGGTGCGAAGCGGAAATAAACATACCGGTGAAATTAAAGATACTGATACCGGCGCTGTTCCGCCTCGTTATGAATGTGTTTCCGGTCTGCTGACACATCTCGAAAAGCGTGCAGGTGACTTGCTCGTAAATAGAATAGGGAAGAGGACGGTATTTGCAAACGCCAGCTGGGGCGATGTTGATAAGGATGATCCTGTTTGCAAGTTCATCCATGACGAGCCTTATAACCCCAATAAGTTCTTCAGCCGAAAGCTCGCTTATTATTTGATGGAGAAAGGCGGGGAAAATGGTATTGGCGGTATCTATACTGCATATCCGCTGACAGAGCTCGGTACCCGTTGGCTGAAAAATTTCAAGCAAGGCGGCAGCCTGACGGTCAATGCAGAATTCGACGCGAAAACCGGCAAGGCAACACGAATTACTGCCACCATTAAATTCACACGAAAAAATGCTGATGTTCCTGAAACACGCACCTATGCTTATGAGGACGAATATCAGGAGCTTGTACAGATGACCGCTATGCCCGCAATTTCGATGGTTCCGCAGTTCCTGGGCTATGACAGCGAAACCGGAAATGTGAGACGCAAGTTCCGCTATCTCTGGACGGCTTTTGACAGCAGCTTGGAAGAGGAGCAAAGACCTTGCTGCATCGCGGCAGACGTGCCGGGTCTGGTGCTGACTGTCTGCAATCTGCCGAAGGCAGAGGAATGGAAGCTTTGTCAGAAGAAGCAGCGCGCGAAAAAAGCTATGGTTGACGCTGCGTGGTCTGCATCAAGCGATGAAGAACGCTTCTGGTGGAGTATTTGCAAATTGGGTGATTCCTCTGTGCAGTACGGCTGCCTTGGCAGAAAGCCGATCAAGATCACGCAGAGCAGACACGATGAGGTCGTGACATTGATCGAATCTGATCCGATTCCGTATGAATTGGAGATGTATTTCGATTTCGGAACTGCAAACTCCCATATTGAAGTCTACGAAACCGACCCGAATACGCATGCGTTAGTCGGACAAGCTGATGATTCTGATGATAAAGCTTTTGTGCCCGGAGCTTCGGAAGTATATCTGACGCTGGATCTGACAGAGCGGGAATTCATCAATCAGCCGATTCTGAATCTCCATGATGAAAATCTTACGCCGACTTCACTGCGCGATGATACGATTCCGACCATGATTCAGGCATACAGCATGTTCCCAAGCGAGTCAGATATGGAAGCAGATAAACTCTACGGTTATTCGGGAACATCTGCTCAGTATGAGCACGGCAGAATCGTCTATCCGAAGAAGGAAATGATGAATCGCCTTTATCAATATGCGATTCAGAAGGGTCCGGTGAATGACAAGGGACAGGCGGCTATTACAGTCGTACCTTTGACGGAACTCGGATTCTGCGATCAGATGAAGGTCAGCGCGACCGGATCTACTCAACTGGCACAACTGCAGCAAATGCGCAGATTCTTCATTATCGGCTTCATTCAGAATGTTGTTGCGCGCTATTATACTCAGAAGAGAGCGTGGTCGACAGATATCAGGCTTTATTGCAGTTACCCGACCGAGGCGCTGCGCGGAGAATACTATACGATGCTGAAGCGTGAGCTGTTCCCGGGCGGAGCTTTCTCAAAGAATCAGAATTTCTATTCTGAGGCGATCAGCTTTGTATGCTATGGACCGCAGGACAACAGGGACGCTGTGACGATTGATATCGGTGCAGGCACAACGGATATTGCACTTTGCCGCTTCGGAGGGAGCGAGATGAGAGGCGAAACCGAGGTTCGCACATGGAAGCTGAAGCGCACTGCTTCTCTGCAGTTTGCCGGAATGCGTATTGTGGAACAGTCCATTATCGAGAGCCTTCGGAAAGACGGAAAATCTCCGAGTGACATTTTTGGTAATCTGGATGATTACCGTAAGGAAATGCTCCTAACATTGAAGAAGAATTCGGAAAATCTGGAACCGCTCAGAATGCTGGTGCGAAATCTGATCTCCGACCACTTCCTGATTGATCCGGAGGATTTCCCGATTGTGTTGAAAATCAGAATGGTACTTCGCACAATAGGCGTTTTGCTCGTTGTTCGCGATATGCTGGATGATTCCTGGAGCGATTATGAACTCTTCCTGCACGGCGGCCCGATCAAATCTCTTGGTAGTGAATTCAAGTTCGGACAGTTTGATCTTTCGTTCGAAGCGATCGTTCAGTTGATTTTCGGAAAAAAACCGAAATGGGATGATGACAAAAAAGCGATTGCCCGCGGCATGGAGAAACTCGTGCATGGTGATTGCAAGATCGAAAAGCAAGAGACATACACGGACGAGAACGGCAATGAACAGACCAGACCCTGCTATGAGTTCAATCTGCTCGAAAAGGGCTTGCAGACTGTATTCGACAATGACAAAGAGGCGAACAGCCATAATGTGCTGTATGACAGCTTTGATATCAGACCGTATGCAGAGGCAGCGATCAAGGCGCTCTGCGGCATCCATCCGGACTCGGATAAGCCGCTTTCTCAGGCAGAGCTGTTTGCGAATACAACGTACAACGAACGTATTCAAAAGATCGTGGAGCTGATCGAAGAAGCAAAGCAAAGAGAGAGCACGGATATTAAGAATGAGATGAAGAAGTGCCAGTATTATGAGGGCATGGAAGCAGGCATTCTGACGATGTACGCCATTGACAAGGCTTTGGAGGGTCTGGAACTGGACGGCATTTTGGAAAACTAAGTCACGGAATTATGACATAATCTGAAGAGAGGAAAGCCGGACATGTGACAGCCGCGCGGACGGCGGTATGTGTTTGGCTTTCCTTCTTCCGATGCACGGAGGCATGATTATGGCAGATCTATCACTGTTTTTTCAGGTGATCGGAGATCGATCAGAGTTTTTCTCGTGCAAGCTGGACAACAATGACGGCTATTTCGGCGGATTCCATTGCTATCCGATGCAAGACGGATCTTCAACATTTGAATTTTTCGGCGGCGGTGAGCGGTATTCCCGTTCGCACGGGCTGGAGAAAGGCAGCAATTATCAGCTGACTGTAACGAAAGACTATCAGCTCACATTGAGTGAGTATTCGGACGAAGAGGGCGCCGGGAAGACGCTGTTCAGCTATGATCTGAAGGAAGAATGCCCTGAGTTTCAAACTGCTTCTGCGGCACCGGGTGATCCTTCTGCTGCGCTGAAGTTTGTACACGGTAGCAGCATCAAGGAGTTGTATCTCGGCGCTGACGGTAAGCTGACGGAAGAAAAAACGGAAGCCGCTGAAACCACAGAAGCTGCCGACACTACAACAGCGGAATCGGAGACAACTACCTCCGCTGCGGCGACAACAACAGCATCCTCTGCGGAAGCAGCGCCTGTGACCGAAACGGATGCGCAGACCCAGACAGAAGCCATCACCACCACAAGCGGCGGGGGCGGCTTTATGGAGAAGACGATGAATGCCGACACAAAAACGCTGTACGGCATTCTCGGTGTCTGTGCTGCGGTGCTGATCGGCGGAATTTTATTGTATGTAAAGTTCGGCGGCAGCAGCAGAAAAAGGCGCGGGGGCGACGATGACCCGCCATATACCCCGAACCCCGGCAACAAGTCCAGTATTCCCATGCCGGCAATGATGCAGGACGTGGTGACAGAGGAAGAATGGGACGATTATGTTGCGCGCGCCCGCACGGAATGCCCCACAGGCATGACGCTGAAGCAATATGCAATGTCGCTTGCAAATGCCGACATCAAAGCGCGGTATGCGCACGTCGCAACAGCCAGACCGCATTCCGGCGGCAGAGGGCATATGAGTTCCCTGGACGACGTCTTTGACACCACCACCGAGCCTGCGCCGTCCGATGACATTGACGCGGACGACGATCTCACAGTTCCGGCATCGCTTCCGGCGGTGACGCCTTCAGCCGACTCTGAGGACGATGATCTCGGCGACCTGACGGTTCCTTCTTCGATGGGAGAAGCATTTGGAAAAACGGAGGAGACTGCTTCATCTGGGCAGCCGGATGCGATATCTGCCGAAGAATCCGAATCAGACCCGGAACCTCCTGCAGTGGAGCCCGAGCAGGCGTACCAGGTAAAGTGCGCAAATTTGCGCGGCGCACGGGATCAGAAGCTGAGCGAAAAGCTGCCCGGGCGTTCGGGAACAGGCAATACCTATGAAGACGAAGATGATCACGACTGATCGAGTATATGCTCATTCATTAGTTCTATGAAAGGTGGGATTAGAATAGTGCCTAGGAATAACAGCGAAAATGATGTATCGTATTTTTTTCAGGTGAAGGAAGGGGCTTCACAGTATTTTCAGATTCAAATGCAGGACTCCGACACGGGTTTATATTATGGGCAGGTTCAGTGCTACTCGGTTACGGGAGCCTCCAATCCAATTACCGGATTAAGGTTTGATGAAAATTGGATTCAGAAAAACTATGAATTGAAGTCGGGTGATTATTATCAGGTAACTGTCACGGATGATTACAGGTTCCTTTTGTCTGAATACGATGAGAAAGAGGGAACGGGAAAAACTGTTTTCGATATCAATCTCCGCGTAGAGTGTCCTCGGTTTGAGGAGCAAACACAAGAACCCGGAATGCCCTCTGATATCGTGGGGTTTTCTGTTGACAATTCCGTGACACAGTATTATCTGGTCAACGGAGTGCTGACAGATCAGAATCCTTCTGACACCACAGAAGCTGCCGACACTACAACAACATCATCGGAGACCACGACCTCCTCTTCGACGACAACAACAGCATCCTCTGCGGAAGCAGCGCCTGTGACTGAAACGGATGCGCAGACCCAGACAGAAGCCATCACCACAACAAGCGGCGGGGGCGGCTTCATAGAGAGAGCGATGAATGCCGACACAAAAACGCTGTACGGAATCATTGGTGTCTGTGCCGCGGTGGTAATCGGCGGAATCGCGTTATATGTCTTTCTGCACAGGAGGGACGGAAAAAAGGAAAAAGAATTTGACTATACGTCCAGCGGACAGTCTAGCAAGATAAGGATTCCGAAGCCGCAATATTTGGAAAAACTTGATAATGAAACATGGGAGCATTATGTTGAACAGGCAAGACAGAAACTTGGGCAAGGCGCATCGCGGAAGGACATTGAGAATATTGCGGTCTCGCTGGCAGATGCCGACATCAAAGCGCTGCATGCGCACGGCACAACCGCCAAACCGCATTCCGGCGGCAGAGGGCATATGGGTTCCCTGAACGACGGTTATGACACCACCATCGGCGAGCCGGATTCCAGACCCGAAGAACGGTATCCCGCAGCCCCGGCTTCTTCCGATGACAATGGTGGTCTTGGCGACCTCACAGTCCCGACTTCGCTCCAGGAGGTAAACGGCGTCAATCCGCCAAGCGGCCATGAAGATAGCTCAGACCCCGCTGCACAGTATGCGCAGCAGTCTGCACAGCAGCAGTCTGATTCGTATGTGCAGCAGTCTGCACCGAAGCAGCCTGAATATCCGGAGCAGCCTGCATATCCGGAGCCTGCTTCGCCGCCTCCGGCTGCAGATGAGAATCCCTTTACGGAATGGGAGGCAGCTGCAAATCTTGCAGCGGTATACGATCATTTTGAGCCGAACAGACAGTTCGACGGCAGTTACATACTGATTCAAACAGCCGGGACGGGTCACTTTATCGGACAGATGCTGTCGGGCGACAGGCTGCGTGTACTTCTGAATCCCGGGGCATTTCAGGGTGAATATCCTTTTTGGTCATCCGGTGTGCAGATGCTCGATCAGTTCTTTGCGGGGGCGAAACGCAAAGGCGGAGCGGTTCGCTCCGTGAAAGGTGCGATTTGTGTGGCGATTCCCGGAAAGCCAGGCGAGTATCAGTGCGAAACAAAAGGTACTATTGAGCAAGACGATTAAAGGAGTAATGAGGAACATGACAAATATGCGTGTACGCAAAACCGCGATCGCGTCGATGCTGGCGGTGCTGATGATGTCAACGCTGCCGGGCTGCCAAGACGAAGAATGGTACCCATCCAAGGAGGCGCCTCCAAAGGGGTACAAGGGGGTCTTTTCTCTGCCGTTTGAAGGCGAAGCGACTGCCGAGGCAGGACTGATTCAGCCCGGTGAGGTCAGTGCCTACAGTTGGGATTCCGACGTGAAGCCGAATGTGCAGATCTGGTATGACAACGCCGATTCCAGCACGAATGTCTGCATGGATACCTTCGAGCGTGAACAGGCGGATACCCAGCAGGGACTCAATCTGTCGATGCAGTACATTTCGGAATTCTACAGCCGTATCATCAATACGACCCGTGAATATGCCGGATCTGATCACCTCACGCTTTATACGCTGAGCGGATCGCAGTATGCCGATCTTCAGGAGGCAGGCAACAACACCGTGACATGGAATGTCAATCAGGACTTCAAGCCCTTAGAGCCTGCAAGCTATGTGCGCGGCCTTGAGAAGGCGCCTTTGGTCGGAAACGGTGCGGCATCGGGCTTCGGCTTCAAGGATCTGAACGGTCAGAGCTATACGGTGCTCTCAGAGGGTGTTCTGCGTCAGCTTTACGGCCAGAACGGCAAGATCACCGAGGAGTCCTTCAAAAACGATGTCAATGTCGTATTCTCCGATATTGCAGACGTTGATCTCACCAGCACAGAGCTTGCAGAAATGATTGCAAACCGCCTGAAGGCTGCGCGCGCAGACGGCAGTGATGTTTCGCTCTACTGCATCGGCGTGAAGCTGCCGTACAGCGGATGGATCTCTGTCCCGGACCGTGTGCACAGCCTGAACAGCATGACAATCTATAATCAGGGCTATCAGTATGGTCTGACCCGCGCGTACTACTTCCTCATCACCGGCCCGACTGCTGCAGCTGAGCTGTATACACGCAATCTGATCAATGATATGGGTGACAAGATTCCTGCGGACAGTAAGAATGAGAACGGCTTTGCACCGCAGAGCCTGTTCCTTATGGATCCGGCGGAAGAGGCAGACGAAGGTGAAACGGCGGAAACCGACCGCATGATCACGATTGTGCCTGCTGCAGATACCGGAAAGAGCAGCAAGAACAATGCCAAAAAGAACAAGAAGGACAGCGATGCGGAGGCTGACACCACAGAGGCACAGACCGACGCACCGACTGCAAATCCCAGCGATTACCGTACCTTCGGCTTTGTGACTGCGGAGGAAGCCGACATGCTCGCATGCTTCCGCGGCTCCGATACCGGCGACTTTGCGAAGTTTGCGGAGAAGCGCGGTCTGAACTGGAAGCAGTATATGAGCTGTGTCTATCTTGAAAAAGAGGGCGCGGCCGGCTATCCGGCAGAGCTCCTCACGCAGCTCAAGGATACCGAAACCAAGGAGATCATGGGCGCGAAGCTCTACCAGGCAGCGCTTGAGAAGACCGACAAGCAGGGCAAGGAAATGAGCTGCACATGGCTCCCGGTCAGCGCAGAGGACTTCAATGCGACCGGCAATCTTGTCTCGCTGCAGAATGAGACATATATTCGATTTGAACGCCAGAATCCGACAGAAACCTACGCATGGATGTTGGAGATTGACCTTGCAGACCGCATCGGTGAGGATCCCGGCAAGCTGGTGGATCCGGCGTTCAAGGAAAACGAGTACACGAGCTCCGACATTAAGAACAACGCATATTTCTCCGCGCCGAATCTCGATACCTTCGCAGAGACGATCATCCGTTCCCGCGATGAGCGTGTCACGGAGAAGTATTATGTGCTCATTATCCTGAAGCACACGCCGACGACTGTGAAGAACACCCCCGGCGCAAAGAAGCAGAAGGACGCTTCCTCCGAGGAGGAAACGCCGGAAGAAACCCAAGCAGAGTAATACTGAATACCGTGAGTTCTATTGCCCCGGGAACCGTTTCCGGGACAATAGAACTTCATGCTGTCCGACCGTTATTCGGATTTTGAAGGAGCATACGCAATGGATGAAAAGAAAACGCAGCCCGCAGCGGCAGCCAGTCAGCTCACGGAGCTGCACGAGCTGCTGACCGCGGAAAGAGATGCGCGGCAGCCCGGCGCAAAGGGTGTGACCTTTCTGCGCTTCCTTGTCAATATGGCGATCGGCCTTCTGCTCGGCATCATCGCCGGGATTGTGCTGAATGTGCTGCATCTCGGCGAGGGCAGGATGCGCTTCTGTCTGATCTGGGGTGCCGTGATGGGTGTGATCCTCACGCTGCATCAGGTGATCCGCGTCAATAAGATCCGGAAATGGGCGCGGAGCAAGCAGACACAGGATACGCTACGGAAGCTCAGGCAGGATTGGCTCAATAACCTGCGGTCTGCCTGCAGCAGGATGCGTCAGCAGTATCGGCTTCGTCCGAAAACGGAGATGGCAGGCGGTGCGCAGACTCGCGCTGCACAGCCGGTAAATGGCAGACAGGCACAGAAGCAGCCTGCACCTGCGCAGTCCCAGCCGGCACAGAAAAAGTCTGCACCTGCGCAGTCTCAGCCGGCACAGAAAAAGCCCGCACCCGCGCAGTCTCAGCCGGCACAGAAAAAGCCCGCACCTGCGCAGTCCCAGCCGGCACAGAAAAAGCCTGCACCCGCGCAGTCCCAGCCGGCACAGAAAAAGCCTGCACCCGCGCAGTCCCAGCCGGCACAGAAAAAGCCTGCACCTGCGCAGCCCCAGCCGGCACAGAAAAAGCCTGCACCCGCGCAGTCCCAGCCGGCACAGAAAAAGCCCGCACCTGCGCAGTCTCAGCCGGCAAAAAAGAAGGGCACCGCCTATGATGCACAGATGGCTGCGGCACAGGCGAAGTTGCTTGCAGCCGGCGTAAGAAAGCCGATGTCATCTCCGGAGGAGATCCAGAGACGTGCGCTTGAGGCGCAGGTTGCAGAAGCACAGGCTGCGCTCAAAAAACAAGGCGCTGCACCACAGCCGGCCGCTCCCGCGGCACCGCCGAAGCCGTCTTCCGACCCGCAGACGCAGCGTGAGCGCCTGATCCGTTCCTTCCGGGAGCAGATGAAGGAAATGGAGCGGAAGCGCAATGAGGAGCAGATGGAGGAAATGGAACGGAAGCGCGATGAGGAGCAGCCAGGAGGGAAGAAGAAATGAAGCTGTCCAGGTGCCAAAATGTCAACTGTCAGCATATCTTGCTGTCTGCGAGCACATGCTGCCACTGCAATAAGGAAAACACCAAGACTGTAGGCGTAGAGTCGCTGCATGACCGTGCAGATGCTGCTTATAAGGATGCGAGACGGGCTGTCTCATCGCGAAATTATGCATCGGCGCTTGTGCTGCTGGATGCTGCAAAGCAGTGGAGTCCGGCGGAATCCGGCATCTATTTTTACCGCATGCTTGCAAGACTGCATTGCTCCTTTGAGGGCACTCTGCTTCTTCACGGCTTTGACTGCCGTGAAGAAGACGGCGACCCGGATTTCATGATGGCACGGAAATTTGCAGCATCGGATGAAGAAAAGCGCTTCTATGAATTGCTTGTAGAAGCCGATCTCGAGATTCGCAAGGCACTCGGCGAGCTGGAACGCACTGCCTTTGAGAAGGAGCTGGAGCAGATCCGCGGGAAGATCCGCAGCCGCGGCCCTGAGATCTCGGCGCTGCAGGAGGAGCTGCAAAAGCTCCAGCAGGAGCTGATGGAGGTCCGCTATGAGATGACGGACCTCACACATGAGGTGGAGCACGCGATCCGGCAGGTCCAGAATGTACACAGGGTCTATGCGGAGCGGCAATTCAATCAGGTCAATGATGTTGCGGCGCTCGCAAAGGTCGATGATCTGACGACCGATGCCGTGCACACCTGCTTTGTGCGGCTGGCAGCCGTTTCGGCGCAGGTTGAGGCTGCGGATGCCGTGCTGACAGAGAGCGCGTCACATCACCCTTGGAAGGAAACGTATGATGCGCTTGAGAAGCGCGCCGGGGAGCTGGAAGCGCAGATCCGGGAGAAGCAGGCGGAGATTGAGTCGAAGGACAAGGATCTGATCAACATGCAGAAAACCTATCAGGATCTGCAGGATCATTTTGCGAAGTCGGAGAAGGCGCTGCATGAATTTCGCTTTCTGGATGCGCTGTATCATGAGGATGAAAACAGCCTGATGTATCTTGTCAACAAGAAGACAGGCATCTTGACGGAATACATGATCCGGAAGCATGCCTGATACGCTGCGCCGGATGCATAGAATGGAGGACGGTCATTTTGGAGTGGTCAGCTTCTAAAATGTGTGAATGGATCGACAGACTGACGGAGATCGACGCGCTCGCGGCTGCCGCAGAGGAGCATCAGACGGCGTCGGAATCCGAGCGGCAGGCAAAGGCTGTCTGGTCCGAAACGGCTGCCCGTGCGGAGCTGGAACATGCACAGAAGGAAAACGCGCAGATCTGGGGAAGCTTCTGCACGGATCAGATCGCGCTCTGCACAGAAGAGGCGGAGTGCATGTTTGCAATGCAGGTTCTGCGTGCGGCAGAGCGCAGCATCCGCGATCAGCAGCGGTATCTGAAGACCGTTGCAGCGGCGGGTGCGGAGATCACTGCTGAGAAGGCAAAGCTGCATTTCACGGCGCAGGAGGCGGTGAGCGGCATCAATGTCTTTGCCGAGCTTGCCGATGCGGTCAACCAGTACGCTGAGATGAAGAGCAAAAGGGGCTACCGCAAAGCCTGTGTCCGCTTTGCAGCGTGGTGCGGCTATGCTTCCGATCTGCTGACAAAGCAGCACGATCTGCTGGAATCCGCACTCCGTGATCAGATCGGAAGGACGGAGCAGAAGACGGCGGAGAAGAAACAGGAATTTTCCGAGCGGCTTCACAGCATGTGGGAGAAGAGCCGCGCAGAGACGCTGGATCTCAGCCGTGAGCAGGAGGAGGCAGGCAGGCGCGACGACGACGGCAGGGCAAGCACCGCCAGAACGGAAGCCGCTGTCAAGGAAAAGATGATGGAGGAGGCATACCGCCCGGACCGGCTGATGGAGGAATACCGCGCGATCATGGATCAGATCAGCATGCCCTCTAATTATCATGCGCCGGGAACGCTGCCCTCCGAGATCGTGTTCGGCACGCTGGTCTTCGATATGAAGGCGGCGGGCTTCCACAGGGAGACGCTCGCATTTCTGGAGCGTACATACCCTTATCTTTGCACGGAAACGGAATTCCGGATGCCGCTGGTGCTGCGGCTCGATGAAATGATGAACTGCGTTTTCCGCTTCCCGAACGGCAGTGCAAAGCTCGTTGTGCAGCTCGTGACGCAGCTTGTCTTTGAGCTCCTTATGCGGCTTTCTCCGAAATACCTGCATCTGCTGCGCATCACCGATACCAAGGATTTCACCTATATGGACCGGCTTGCGGTGTTCCAGCAGCTCATCGACCCGAAGGTGAAGGGCAGTGAGAAGGCGATCTACGGGAGCGTGCGCAAGGAGCAGGCGGATATTCTGAGCGGTATCTCCGAGGTGCTGAAAACGCGCGCAGAGATCTCGCAGAATGTGCTGAAGGGCATCTATGATACCCTTTGCGAGCACAATGAACAGAACCCGGAGCATCCGGCGCCCTATACGCTTGTGACGGCGCTGCTGGAACCGGGCGGCTCCGACCGTGAGGTTCTCTCCCGGCTGGCAGAAATCGCCGAGGCGGGTCCGAACTGCGGCATCTTTACATGGATCTTCGACACCGATATGGAAAAGGTGCCCGAGGAGGGGCACGATGCGGATGCGCTCTATGCGGCGCTCCGGCACACCTTCATTCTGGAGGATCCGAAGACGGGAAGATACCGCTATCAGCTGCCCGAGGGGCACGATTACCCGATCTTCTGGGAGCCGCTCTGCTTCCCGCGCGCAGTGATTCTTACGAAGGATGAAAACGGACGGCAGAAGCTGATCCAGAGTACGCAGCAGATGCTGCTGGAGCTGATGCGGGCAGATACCTGAACCGCCGCTGTGACCGCGGCAGAGATTGATTGGAAGGCAGGCTTTGAGTGAGATGAACGAATCGGCAGATTTCCGCAGATCGCTGGAAGAAAGCAGCAAATTCGTCAAGGATATCCGAAAGAAGGCGGACGCGCAGGAATCAGATCGGCAGAAGGGCTTTTGGCTGGAGCTTTCAAAGCTCGGCGACCGCAGCGGCGCTGTTCTGGGCGGATACCGGAACGCCGCAAAGAAGCTCTCCCGGCGGCGGACTGCGAAATTCATCCTGGTGCTGCTTTTGGTGAATGCAGTGCTGGCCGGTGTGCTGTATATGGTCTTTTTCCGCAATGAGATGCGCTACCATAAGGCGGAAACCCTGCTGGAGGCGGGCGAATACAGCGCGGCACAGGAGATCTTCGGCGCGCTCAGCGAAAAGGATTACAAGGACGCACATGCGCGTGTTGCTGAGTGCCAGAAAAAGCTCGACGGCGAGACCTATGCGGCGGCTGTGAAAAGCTATGAGAGCGGTGATTATGAAGCAGCGCTCGGCATATTTCAGTCGGTCGCGCATTATCAGGACAGCGCGCAGTATATCCCGCAGTGCCGGAAGAAGATCATTGAGAGCTACGGTGCGCGCTATTGCTGGGATTTCTCCGACTCCATGAGTGAGCAGAACGGTCTCGCGCAGGTGATGAACGGCGCCTTGCAGACGGTCTCGCTCGGCGACAGGCTCCCGTCTCAGGCGGCGGTCTTCCCGGGGGGCGCAAATTTCATTATGGCATCTGGCGAGATGGATCTTTCCGGCGAATGGACAGTGTCCGTGCTCGTGCGCGCAGATGACCTTCATGCGGCACGGAACGCGCTGTTTACCTATTATGCACGCGGCGGCGGCTATTCGCAGAAGATGACGGTTTCGATCCATGAGGGCAGACCGGGCTGCCGTGTCATCGACGGACACGAGAACGATATCAACGCGAAGTCAACGCGCAGCCTGGAGCTGCATCAGTGGGTGCTGGTGACAGCGGTGAAGAACGGCGGTTTCCTTGACCTCTATATGGACGACTCGCTTCAGATGCGCACGATGGACGGCGGCAATTATGCGCCGGATGAGGGCGTTGAAGGGGAAGCGGTCTGCACCATGCTGATCGGCTGCGACCCGGAAACCGGAGAGGAGACCGGCTTTGTCGGCGACATCGGCTGGATCGGCGTTTTCGGCAGCGCACTGACCGAGGAGCAGATCGGTATGATCGCGGAGACTTACAATGCGCCGCAGGATGCTGAGACGCAGACCGCGGACATTCCGTCGAATGCGTTTACATGGAACGGACATCACTACGCGGTGTTCTCAAACTGTGTGAATCTGGAGGAGGCAGCGGCATACTGTGCGCTGCGCGGCGGCTATCTGGCTGCGGTGAACACCGAGGAGGAGAATCTGATCCTCCGCTCGGCGACAGCGCTCCCGGTCGTCATCGGGCTCAGAACAGAGGACGGCGGCGAGCACTGGCAGCGTTTCGGCAGCGATACGGAGGTTTACAACGGCTTTGCAGAGGACTGCGATCCGCCGGAGCCGGGGCTGCAGCTCTATGCGCGCTTCTCGCGCTCGCAGGATAATCCCGGCTGGTATCTGTATCTTGACAGATCCGGCGAGACGGACGATGCGGGGAATCCGATTCCGCAGGATCCATTCTCATTCCTTTGTGAGTGGGATTCCTGATCATAATAAACAAAACCGGCGCAGGAGAGACACCTGCGCCGGTTCAGCTTGTCGAAAAAGCTTTGTAAAGTCACAGAACCTATGATTAAAGTTTCGGTCAAGCCTTTTCAAAGGCTTGCGAGAGTCCAGAGGCGAGCAGCCTCTGGTCGCCGCCCTCAGGCGGCGAAATTCCCTGACTTTAGGAGCTCCGCAAGGGTGAATCTCAAAAAGCATCCAGTGGATGTTTTTTGAGAGAGGGGAGCCCTGCGATAGAGGGCGCCCCTAGGCGAATCGCCCTGCGATTCGCGATCTCCGGACTTTATCGACAGATTGCGACGGCGCGGGAAAAACACCTGCGCCGGTTTTGCCCTTACTGCGGGCATCTCACGCTTTTATGACAGCTTTGCCCCCTTTCTTTAACGGGCTTTTTTGTGTTTTATCATACGATTTTCACATAAGAGCGTATAATAAAAGCATAGGCAAGAGGAAATCACGGAGCACCCGGAAGGGCACTCCGAAATATGCAGAAAGAGGTGCAAGATCATGCTGCACAACGAAAATGATTTTTATAACGACGATATGAACACAGGCAGAGAGCCGGATGCCATCCCCGCAGAGACCGTCGAGCCGGTCACAGATCCCTTCGCACGCGCCGCTGCATCCCAGCAGCCCGCAGGCGGCTACGGTCAGCCGCAGGGCGGCAGCTACTACTCCCCGAGAAGCGGCTATCCCGCAGGCGGCGGATATATCCCTCCGACCGGCGGCGAGCCTCCGATGAACGGCCCGGAGGTGCCGAAGAAGCGCTCCTCGCATATGGGTCTCAAGGCGCTCGGCGTCTTCGCAGCGATCGCTTTCATCTCCTACGCGACGATCAAGTGCTATCAGTTCGCGGGCGAGAATGAGACCGTGCGCAAGTTCCTCGGCAAGAGCTCCAGTGTCGCAGAGGAGCTGAACCTCGACAGCAACAGCAGCGAAGCCGAGAGCTCCGCATCCGGCAACGCAAAGACCGCGCGCAGCAGCAGCGAATCCACTGCAACCCCGATGAAGAGCTGGTTCGATCTTGCAGCGCGTGAGGATGCCATGAGCATCCCGGATATCGTCGAAAAGGTCATGCCTTCCTCGGTCGGCGTTGCTTCCACCTTTGAGATCGAGATGCCGTCTTACTCCCTCTGGGGCTACGGGCAGACCGCCAAGCAGGAAATGAACGGCGCAGGTACCGGCATCATCATGAGCGATGACGGCTATATCATCACCAATGCGCATGTCATTTATGACAGCGAAAACGGCGGCGGCCTTGCAACATCCGTGCAGGTCGTGCTCAATGAGGACTACTACGAGGGCGAGACGCAGTATGAAGCTGCCATCGTCGCTTATGACACCGAGGAGGATATCGCAGTCCTGAAGATTACCCCGTCGGTTGAGCTGACTGCCGCAGAGTTCGGCAACAGCGATGATCTCCGCGTCGGCGAAGCGGTCGTCGCGATCGGCAACCCGCTGGGCTTTGACCTCTTCGGTACCGTCACCGCCGGCATCGTCTCCTCGCTTGACCGTCAGGTGACCGTCAACGAATCCTCGATGCGCCTGATCCAGACAGACACCGCCATCAACAACGGTAACTCCGGCGGACCGCTGATCAACAGCTACGGTCAGGTCATCGGCATCAATTCCTCGAAGCTCTCCTCGAACAGCTACGGCGCACAGGCTTCCGTTGAGGGTCTGGCATTCGCGATCCCGATGTCGCACGCCATGAGCGTGGTCAATGACCTCATCAACTACGGCTATGTCCGCGGCAAGCCTGCAATGGGTCTCACCGGCGTGGATGTCACCGAGCGCATCTCGCAGGCTTACGGCTTCCCGGTCGGCATCTATGTCCACTCCGTCACCGAGGGCGGCGCTGCGGATCTCGCAGGCATCCGTGAGGGCGATGTCATCATCGCGATCAACGGCAAGACCGTCTCCAACTACGAGGAGCTGAACGCGGCGAAGGACGAATACCGTGCGGGCGACACGATCACCGTGACCGTGACGCGCAGCCACCAGGATATCGACCTCACCCTGACGCTTGAGGAGCGCATCCCGAGCGACACCGACTGACGCTTACCCCGTGCATGCACGGCATGCACATCTCATACACCCTCTCTTGAAAATCCCTCTCTTCATGACATTCCCCTCCGGCGTGCATCACACGCGCCGGAGGCTTTTTTTGCCCCGCAAAGCGGTACTTGCAAAAAAAAACAAAATGTGGTATACTAACAGAGTATGGCTTACTATATCTGCAACCACCACTGAGAAAGGAACATCTGCATGGCAAAGAAACAGCAGGAATACGGCAACGAAAGCATTACGATGCTGAAAGGCCCTGACAAGGTGCGCAAGCGCCCTGCGGTCATTTTCGGCTCCGACGGTCTGGACGGCTGTGCCCATTCCGTTTTTGAGGTCATCACCAATTCGATCGACGAAGCCCGCGCAGGCTTCGGCACAAAGATCGTCATTACGCGCTTTCTCGATCACTCCGTCGAGGTCGAGGATTTCGGCAGAGGATGCCCGGTCGACTGGAACTCCGCCGAGGAGCGCTATAACTGGGAGCTTGTCTACTGCGAGCTCTATGCGGGCGGCAAATACGATTCTGAGGCGGATACCTACGCCTATTCGCTCGGCCTGAACGGTCTGGGTCTCTGCGCAACACAGTTTGCGTCGGAATATATGGATGTGCAGGTCATCCGCGACGGTCAGCTCTATACGCTGCACTTTGAGAAGGGCGAGAATATCGGCGGACTGAAAAAAGAGCCCGCACCCCGCAAGGCGACCGGCACCAAGACCCGCTGGAAGCCCGATCTTGAGGTGTTCACCGACATTTCCGTGACGGATGAATGGTTCCGCGATGTGCTGAAACGGCAGGCAGTCGTCAACCAGAATCTGCTGTTTGTCTATAAGAACGAGGTCACGCCCGGCAAATTCGAGACGACCGAGTTCCGCTATGAAAACGGTATCGTGGACTATGTGACGGAGATTGTCGGCGACAAGCCCCTGACGCCTGTGCAGTTCTGGACGGCAGACCGCAAGGGACGCGACCGCGCCGACCGCGATGAGTATAAGGTGAAGCTCTCTGTCGCGTTTGCATTCTCGAATCAGGTGCAGCGGCTCGAATACTATCACAATTCGAGCTGGCTGGAGCACGGCGGCTCGCCCGATAAGGCGGTGCAGCGCGCCTTCCAGACGCAGATCGACGCCTTCCTGAGAAACAACAACCGCTATCAGAAGAACGAGGGCAAGATCAGCTTCCAGGATGTGCAGGACTGCCTTGTGCTGGTGTCCTCCTCCTTCTCGACTGTCGCTTCCTATGAGAACCAGACGAAGAAGGCGATCACGAACCAGTTTATCTATGAGGCGATGACGGAGTTCTTAAAGCATCAGCTTGAGGTCTATTTCACCGAGAACCCCGACGATGCCGCACGCATTGCCGAACAGGTGCTCGTCAACAAGCGCTCCCGCGAGAACGCCGAGCGCACCCGTCTGAATCTCAAGAAGAAGCTCTCGGGCAATCTCGATCTTTCCAACATGGTCGCGAAGTTCGTGGACTGCCGCACAAAGGACACCGGGCGCCGTGAGCTCTACATCGTGGAGGGCGATTCCGCTCTCGGCTCGGTCAAGATGGCGCGCAATGCGGATTTTCAGGCGGTTATGCCCGTGCGCGGCAAGATTCTGAACTGCCTGAAAGCCGATTACAGCCGCATTTTCAAGAGCGACATCATCACCGATCTGCTGAAGGTTTTAGGCTGCGGCGTCGAGGTCACAACGAAGGCGAACAAGGAGCTCCAGACCTTCTCGCTCGACAATCTCCGCTGGAACAAAATCGTCATCTGTACGGATGCCGACGAGGACGGTTTCCATATCCGCACGCTGATTCTGACGATGATCTACCGCCTTGCACCGACGCTCATCCGCGAGGGATATGTCTATATCGCGGAGTCGCCGCTCTTTGAGATCACGACAAAGGAGCGCACCTATTTCGCCTATGACGAAAAGGAGCGCGTCAGAATTTTGCAGATGATCGAAGGGCAGAAGTATACGCTCCAGCGCTCAAAAGGTCTCGGCGAAAACGAGGCGGAAATGATGGCGCTGACGACGATGAATCCCGAAACGCGCCGCATCATCCGCATCACGCCGGAGGATGCAGAGGCGACCGCGCTGATGTTTGATATGCTGCTCGGTGACAATCTTGCCGGCAGAAAGGATTATATTGCGGAGCACGGCGGCGATTATCTCGATCTTGCCGATATTTCTTAACGGAGGATACGCATATGTCACTGCTGAATATGAAGTTTAATGAGGATACGATGTATGAGCAGCTGCGCGGCGGACTGCTGCCGGATGAACAGATCACGGCGGCGGTCTATGCGAGCTTCCAGAACGCCGGATTCTTCGGCGGAGGCGGCATGCAGGCGGGATTTCTCGCGCTCACCGATCAGGACAGACTGGTCGGCGTGCGGCACGGGCTCGCAGGCAGCGCACCCTTTGCAGGCTATATCGGTCTGCTGCGCAAGCTGAAGGTGAAGAAGGGTCTGCTCGGCTCCCGCGTGATCGAATATGACGACGGCAGCACGCATCTGCGCATAGCCGTCACGCCGAAGCTCGGCAGCGGCATAGATCTGCCGCATCAGGCAGAGCATTTTCAGACACTGATTGCTGTGCTCGAGGCGCGGCAGATTTGAGAAAGGTAGACCGAACAGAACATGGCTGGTAGAAGAAAAAAGGAAGCGCCGGCAAAGCCCGCGAATCCGAATAACGCATATATCGAAGGCGCGGGGCTGATGGTCGAGGAGCGTATCACCGAGACCCTGCGCAAGAATTTCATGCCCTATGCGATGAGTGCGATTGTCTCCCGTGCGCTCCCGGAGATCGACGGCTTCAAGCCCTCGCACAGAAAGCTGCTCTACACGATGTATAAGATGGGGCTGCTCTCGGGCGCCCGCACGAAATCCGCAAATGTTGTCGGACAGACCATGCGCCTGAATCCGCACGGCGACGCGGCGATCTATGAGACAATGGTGCGTATGGCACGCGGCAATGAGTCGCTGCTGCACCCCTATGTGGACAGCAAGGGCAACTTCGGCAAGGTCTATTCCCGCGATATGGCATATGCAGCGCCGCGTTACACCGAGGTAAAGCTGGAGCCGATCGCGGCGGAGCTCTTTGCCGACATCGACAAGGAAACGGTCGATTTCGTGCCGAACTACGACAACACGATGCAGGAGCCGACGCTCTTCCCGACAACCTTCCCGGCGGTGCTCGTCAATGCGAATGTCGGCATCGCGGTCTCGATGGCGAGCAATGTCTGCCCGTTCAATCTGGCAGAGGTCTGCGAGACAACGATTGCATTCATCAAGGATCCCTCGCATGACCTGCTCTCGACGCTGAAGGGCCCCGATTTCCCGACCGGCGGCTTCCTCATGTATGATGAGGAGGAGATGCGCCGTATCTACGATACCGGCAGAGGCAGCGTGAAGGTGCGCTCCAAGTGGAATTACGACAAGGATGCCAACTGCATCGAGATCACGCAGATTCCGTATTCCACAACGATCGAAGCGATCATGGAGAAGATCATCGAGCTTGTCAAGCTGAAAAAGATCACGGAGATCTCGTATCTGCGCGATGAGACCGACATCAACGGTCTGAAGCTCACGCTCGACTTAAAGCGCGGCACCGATCCTGAGAAGCTCATGCAGAAGCTCTACCGCATGACGCCGCTCCAGGATGCCGTTTCCTGCAATTTCAACATTCTGATTGCAGGCATGCCGCGTGTGATGGGCGTCCGCGAGATTCTCGATGAGTGGGTCGCATTCCGCACGGAATGCATCCGCCGCAGAGTGTATTTCGATCTGCACAAGAAGATGGACAAGCTGCATCTGCTCGAAGGTCTCGAACAGATTTTGCTTGATATTGACAAGGCAATCAAAATTATCCGCGAGACCGAGGAGGAGTCGGAGGTCGTCTCGAACCTCATGATCGGCTTCGGCATCGACAAGATCCAGGCGGAATATGTCGCCGAGATCAAGCTGCGCCACTTGAACCGCGAGTATATCATGAACCGCACGAAGGAGATCGAGCAGCTCCGGATGGATATTGCCGAGATGGAGGATATCCTCAAGGATGTGAAGAAGATCCGGAAGATCATGATTGCGGAGCTGAAAGCCGTCGGCGAGAAATACGGGCAGCCCCGCAGAACGCTGTTCTATGATCTCACCGATGAGCCGGAGAGCACCGCAGAGGAGGATATCCCGGATTATCCTGTGCATCTCTTCCTTTCGGCGGAGGGCTACTTCAAGAAGATCACCCCGCAGAGCCTGCGCATGAGCAGCGAGCAGAAGCTCAAGGAGGGCGATGTGCTCACGCAGCAGATGAATGCCTCCAACCGCACCGAGCTGCTGTTCTTCACCGATCAGGCGCAGGTCTACAAGACACGCGCCTCGGCATTTGACGATACGAAGGCGAGCGTGCTCGGCGACTTCGTGCCCGTGAAGCTCGGCTTTGATGACGGCGAGCGCGTGCGGTATATGGTCGCAACGGAGGATTACAGCGGCTTCCTGCTCTTCTGCTTCGAGAACGGCAAGGTCGCGAAGGTGCCGCTCTCTGCATACCAGACCAAGACAAACCGCAAAAAGCTCGCAAATGCGTATTCTGCGAAGAATCCGATCGTTGAGATTCTCTATATCCGCGATGACTGCGGGATCCTGCTCCGCTCGACGAACAACCGTGCGCTGATGTTCAACAGCGCGATGCTCCTGCCGAAATCGACCCGTGACAGCATCGGCGTGCAGGTCATGACGCTGCGCGCAAAGGCAAAGCTCGAGAGCGCTGCCGAGGTGCCGGAGAGCCGCGTTGCCGAGCTGCAAAAATATGCGGCGAAGAATATCCCGGCGTCGGGCGGCATGGCAAAGGATATGGAGCTCTCGGGACAGATGACGCTGTGATGCGGCGTTTAAATCTCATTGCGGTGATCTCGCCGGACGGCAGAGAAGTGCTGATGTGCGTGCGGAGGAAGCCGCCCTATCAGGGGCTGCGGAACTTCGTCGGCGGGAAGGCGGAGGCGGGGGAGAGCTCCCTCGCTGCGGCATACCGCGAGCTCCGTGAGGAGACCGGCATCACGCAGGAGATGCTCACGCTCACGCATTTCATGGATCTCAGCTATTACGCGGAGGAGATCTGTCTGGAGGTCTTCGCCGGGCGCCTGCATGCGGAATGCAAAGTCTCCGGCGAGGAAAATGCACTCTGCTGGGTGCCGGCGGACAGCGATTTCTTCGATGAAACACGGTTTGCCGGAGAGGGGAATCTCGGGCATATCATGGCAAGGCTCCGGCTGACGACAGATTTCCTGCAAACGGAGGAAACGGTTTGGATCTGATATCAAATGATTCTGTGATCGCGCTGATCCCGGTGATCATGCTGCTGAGCCTGCTGACAGCGGGCTTCAAGCCGGTGCTGATCGCGGTGAGTCTCTATCTGCTCTGGCAGGTCTCACCGCTGGCTTTTGCCGTGCTGGGTGCGCTGACAGTGCTGAACCTTGCGGCAGCCGTGATACAGCCGCGGCTGCACGGAAAAGGGCGGAAATACCTGTGGATCGGTTCGGCCGCACTGAATGCGGAGCTGCTGATCGTGTTCTGCGTCACTGCATCGGGGCTGCTCGGCACGAGGGATCCGATGCCGTTCGGCGTTTCTTATTTCGTGTTCAAGGCGATTGCGCTGCAAACGGATATCTACCGCGAAAAATACCAAAAGCCGCGCATTGACGAGATGCTGCTTTATCTGCTGTGCTTTACGCAGATCACCTGCGGACCTTTGAGCCGCCCGGAGCATTTTGCACACCGTGCGGACATCACCCTTTCGCGGTTCTCCGCCGGGCTGATGCGCTTCATGACCGGCGTCAGCAAGAAGGTGCTGCTCGCAGACAATCTCGCGATTGTGCGGCGGAATGCGATGCTCTCCGGCAGCAGCACGGCGCTGACATGGCTCTGCACGGTCTGCTATTCGCTCCAGCTTTACTATGATTTCAGCGGCTATTCGGATATTGCGGTCGGGCTGACGCAGATGCTCGGCTACGACTGCCCGGAGAATTTCGATCACCCCTACATGACGGCGTCGGTCTCGGAATTCTGGCGCCGCTGGCACATGACGCTCGGTGCGTGGTTCCGCGATTATGTCTATATCCCGATGGGCGGCTCGCGTGTCACAAAGCCGCGGCTCATCCTGAATCTGTTTGCCGTCTGGCTGCTGACGGGTCTCTGGCACGGCTTTAATCTGCATTTCCTGATCTGGGCGGGCGGCTATTTCCTGCTGATCGTGTTCGAGAAGCTGAGCGGCTTCCCGAAGAAGCTGAAATCGAAGGCGGCAAAGCTCCTCTACCGGATCGCGGTGCTGTTCTTCATCAATTTTCAGTGGGTCTGGTTCAGCGCGGAGGACAGCTCCGCGGCGCTGACCACCCTGCGCGGTATGCTGACGCTGCACGGCAGCCACATGGCGGCGGTGCATCTTCGCTACATCCTGACGCATGATCTGCTGCTGCTGGCGGCGGCTGTGCTGTTCTGCTTCCCGGTTGTGCCGCGGCTCAGAGCCCTTGCGGAGGGCAAGCCGAAGCTGCTGACGGTCTTCCGTGTCGGCGGCGCTGTACTGGTGTTCGTTATGTTTGCTGCTGCGATGGGCTTTGCGGCATCGCGTGCAAGCAATCCGTTTGCGTATGCGAATTTCTGAGAGGGGGAGGGCGCTGTGACGCAGAAAAAGGCGCAGGAGCTTGTGCTGCCTGTGCTTTGGCTGCTGCTGATAACGGTGTGCTTATACTGGAAGCATACCGATCAGCTGACGGAGATGCTGATCCGCGGAAGTGTTGTGGTTTCCGGGAAGATGCAGGATGACCTCTTTGCCGACCGCGGTGTCTATGTCATGCGCAAAGACGGCGTGAAGATCACGGTGAGTCCCTCTGCGGAGACCTCCGGCGAATTTGAGACCGCACAGCTCAGGGCATTCTGCAAATATGTGACAGAGCAGGGGATGGATTTCCTCTATGTCAATGCGCCGACCAAGGCGTGGCTCGATGACAGCGAGTTTTCGGAATATTTCGGCGTGCCGACTTACAGCAATGCCAATGCCGACCGCGTGATGGCGGCGCTCCGGGAAGCGGATGTGCCCTGCCTTGATCTGCGTGAGAATGTGAAGGCGGAGGGGAAGAATATCTATGAGATGTTCTATCACACCGACCACCACTGGCGTGCGGAGAGCGGGCTCTGGGCATGTACGCCGATCGCGGAGGAGCTGAACCGCCGCTATGATTACGGTCTGGATCTCAGCCGCTATGCGCCCGAAAACTATGAGTTCAAGGTCTTTGAGAATGCCTGGATCGGCGAGCAGGGCTATCTGTTCTCGCCCTATTACATCGGCTATGACAGCTTCACGGAGATCCGCCCGAAGGAAAGCGGCTCGTATCACTTTGTCAATCCGAACGGGAAGCTGACAGAGGAAACGGGAGATTTCGGCATGTTTCTGGCAGAGGCGCAATATGCAGAGGCGGCGCTTCCGAGCTCCGAAAGCCTGCACTATGCCTACTGTCCGCACGGAATTGCAGACTGCAGCTTCCGGAATCTCAATTGCCCGGACGGGAAGAAGATCCTGCTCTTCGGCGATTCCTTTTCGTTTTCGTTCATCCCGTTCTTTTTGCAGGGCGTTTCGCAGATCGACGCGGTGATCCTGCGCGAAGCTGAGATGACACCCCGCGAATATGTGCAGCAGGAGGACTACGACGCCGTTGTCTTTCTCTATGCGCAGTTTATGATCGGTGCGCATGACGATCCGGTATCTGCGAATTATAAAATGCTGGATCTGATGCGGGAATCCTGAAACAAAGGAGGGCGTTTTATGCGGATCACAGAGATCGGCTATCACACGCTGCTGGAGCACGGGCAGACTGTGTTTCACCCGGACGGTCTGGAGCAGTCGCTCCTGCTGTTGACGCATGCGCCGCTGACGCTCTCGCTCGGCGGTGCGCCGCTGCGCGCAGAGACGGGCGACGCGATCATTGTCTCTGCCGGAACACCGCTCCGCTATACTCCGGCAGAGCAGGATCTGCTCTGCGACTGGGTGCTGTTTGACCCGGCATCGGAGCTGAGCTTCTATAAGGCGCTTTCTCTGCCGGAGAACACGCTCCTGCGCTTTGGCGATACGGACTTCCTTGCGGCGCTGCTGGAGCAGCTTTGTGCGGAGTATTATGCATCGAATCCGCGCCGCAGCGATATGATCGACTGCCTCATGAAGGCGCTGCTCATCCGCGTCGCAGAGACGGGCGGACCTGTCAGCACCAAGAACGCGCAGGGCAGCACCGAGCCGCATTACGCGGAGCTCCAGCGTCTGCGCGAGAAGATCTATGCGAACCCGCAGGAGAAATGGTCGGTCGAGCTGCTCTGCTCCGAGGTGAATATGTCGCGCAGCTACTTCCAGCTCATCTACCGCGAGACCTTCGGCATGACCTGCATCGCGGATGTGATCAACTGCAAGATGAACCGTGCGCGGGAGCTGCTTGTCACAACGAGCTACACGATCTCGCATATCGCACAGCTCTGCGGCTATGACAATGAGGAGCATTTTATGCGGCAGTTCAAGAAAAACAACGGCGTGACCCCGACCGTCTACCGGCGGGAGCACCGTGCATGAGAAATCCGTCTGCCGGCAGTCTTCGGACCGCCGGCGGCTTTTTTTCGGAAACAGGATTTTTTTGCGCAATCCTATTGCTTTTTCAGTGTGATTCATGGTATAATAGAATGGAATATGCAAAGGAGGCAGCTGATATGCGCATTCTCGGCATTGACCCCGGTTATGCGACGGTCGGCTTCGGCATTGTGGATTACCAGGGCATGTATTTCAAAACAGTGGAATACGGCGCGATTCTGACGGAAGCACACACGGATTTTCCGGGACGCCTCTGCCAGATCTATGAGGATATGAATGAGATCCTGCGGCGCTATGAACCGCAGGCGCTCGCGATCGAAAAGCTGTATTTCAACACGAACAAGACAACGGGCATTATGGTGGCGGAGGCACGCGGCGTGATTCTGCTTGCGTGTGCGCAGCGCGGCGTCCCGGTCTATGAGTATACGCCTTCGCAGGTGAAGATCGCGGTCGCCGGCTACGGCAAGGCAGTCAAGCAGCAGGTGATGGAGATGACCAAGCGCATCCTGCACCTCGATGCCGTGCCGCGCCCGGACGATGCTGCCGACGCGCTGGCGCTGGCGATCTGCCACGGACACAGCGCACCGCCCGATTATTGAGGAGAATGAACCTATGATTGACAGCCTGCGCGGAAGCGTAATCTATAAGGAGCCAAGTCTCGCGGTGATCGAGTGCGGCGGCGTCGGCTATGCCTGCCGTGTCAGCACACAGACAGCCGCGGCGGTCGGTGCCGTTGATGAGCAGGCGATGCTGTTCACGCGGCTCACCGTGCGCGAGGATGAGATCGCGCTGTACGGCTTTGCGACAAGAGCGGAGCGGAGCGTGTTTGACCAGCTCACCGGCGTTTCGGGCGTCGGCCCGAAGATGGCACTTGCCGTGCTTTCGGATTTCACCCCCGACCGCTTTGCGCTGATCGTTGCCTCGGGCGACCACAAGGCGCTCACCAAGACCAAGGGCGTCGGCGGCAAGACCGCACAGCGCATCGTGCTTGAGCTCAAGGACAAGGTCGCGAAATCGGTCTCTGCGGAGAGCTTTTCGGCAGCGCCGGTCTTTGCGGGCGGCGGCAATCTTGAGGAGGCGATGGCAGCGCTTCAGGTGCTCGGCTATTCGCAGTCTGAGGCCGCGGGCGTGCTCGCAGGGATGGATCCTGCACTGCCGTCTTCGGAGATGATCCGGCAGGCGCTCATGCTGCTCGGCAAAAATTTGCTCGGATAAGGAGTGAAGAATATGCGAAAGACAGTGATTCTTGCGGCATGTCTCATGCTCGCGGCGATGCCGTGTACGGCATGCGGCAGCGGCGGCTCCTCGGAGCCGGGCGCCGTGCAGCAGGCAAAGGGGGAGCTCTCGCAGGCAGAATGTGACGATCTTGCGAAGCGGCTCTACACCGCCGCAAACAGCACACTCACGGACCTTGCGGCAGACGGCATTGACCTTTCACCGCTGAACGGCGATTTTACGGCAAACGGCAGCAGCATTGCAGATGCCGCACGCGCAGAGCATCCCGCCGGTCAGGACGCGCTGCTGCAAACGCTCTTTGCCGGCATGCGCGACTGCGACGCCGATCTTGCGAAGGCGGATTTTCAGATGCTCGCAATCCGCATAAAGGACGGCGGCTGTACGGCATTTGCGGCACAGTTCGGCGCAAATGCCCCCTATGTCTTCGGCACCTATCCGAAGCGCATGGCGGAAAACGGCGGCGGACAACCTGACAGCATTTCCGGCGCGCTGCAATATGCAGCGGCGTAAAATGATACAGCAAATATAAATTTCATCTCAGGAGGAACCCTATCATGAACATGAAACGAACCATCTGCGCACTGCTGCTCACTGCGGCGGGCGCTGCCGTGCTCACCGCATGCCAGAGCGGCAGCAGCCAGAGCACCGGCAATCCGGTCAGCGAGAGCTCCCATGTGATCCCCTACGGCGGCGGCAGCCGCTCGGAATCCTCGGAGGCAACCCCGCTTTCGGAGGCGGAAAAGGCTGCGAACGATCTCTTCAATTCCGCAAACTATGCGCTGATCGACATGAAGACAAACAATATCGACATCACCAAGATGAACGGCGACTACACCTTCCGCGGCAGCGACTGCGAGGGCAAGACGATGCGCTCCTCTGCGAATACGGAGGCGGAGCTGCTGAGCGGTTTGCAGGGCGGCATGCTCTATTACTACGACAAGGTCACGGAGCAGGATGAGATCGCGGTTCACATCGAAAACGGCAAATGTACCGCGACGGCAGCCGGCAAGGAAGGCGTGTACGCCTGCTTCCCGCGTGTGGACAGCACCACGGCATTCACCTCGCTGACTGACGCGCTCAGCGCCGGTGTGCAGAACGCAAAATGATCATGAGAAACAGGCGGTTCTGCTGCGTGATGCTGGCGGCTTTGCAGCTTGCGGCGCTCAGTGCATGCAGCGGGAGCAGCGGGAGCGCCGGGGATTCCGTGTCTTCTGCCGCGGAGACAACGACCGCAGCGCCGGAGACAACGGATCTGACAACCGCTGACACAACCGCGGAAACAACAACGGAAACCACCGCGCAGACAAGCACATCCGCGGCGGAAACGGCCGCACAGACCACGGCTTCCTCTGCTTCTGCGGGCACTGCGCCGCAGCAGGTGCAGAACACCGGCTCGCAGGCGGATTACGACGCGGCAAAAGCGGCAGCCGACCGTCTGATGCAGGCAATGCAGGCGGGCGATGCGGATGCGGTGATTGCCGCGAGCAATTACGGGCTCTATATCGAGCTGATGGAGGAGAACGGCGAAGCTGCACAGACGGATATCGAGGCAGAGCTCCGCGAAGGGCTCAGCACGCTTGCGGTCAAAGACTACACGGTCGGCACCGGCACGGAGCGTGCAGATCTGCTTCAAGTCTATCTGGATGTTGTCGGAGAGGTGCCGGAGGATCCCGAGGATGCAGCGCAGTATCAGGCTGTGATGCAAAAGCTCCCGACGCCGAAGCAGCTCTATGTGTTCCCGGTGTCCGTCACGGCGGATACCGACGACAGCAGCGATGAGATGTATGTGATCCGCACGGCAGACGGCTGGACGGTCGATACCTGGCTGATGCCGGAAATCTTCGGCTTTGCGCTGCGGATGAAGGTCTCTTCAGCAAACACCGGCGCGAAAAGCTTATACAATGCCGTCAATGCGGCGCTGACCGACATGGACAGCGAGGGGACGGATCTCTCTTCGCTGAACGGCACGCACACGATGCGCGGCAGCGAGCTGGCGGGTCTCCCGGCGCCGGATGCGCTCCCCGCAGGCTCCAATGCCTATCTGATCCTCAAGTCGAAGGCAGCCTCTTATGACAGCAGCCTTGCAGATCTCGATCAGTTCAGCTTTGTCATTCGGAACGGCGCCGTGAACGCAGCGGCAGTGCAGAAGGGCACGATCGGCGAAAAAGGCATCTTCGGCTGCTGCCCGAACCATACGACATGGGATGACATCTTAAACCGAAATTTCACGATAGAAACAGCACTTGCATTTGCGCAGCAGGCGCAATAACATCGTTGTCACACAAGAAAAAAGGAGGAACCCAGTATGAATCTCGACGAACTTCTGAAGGAAGCCATAACCAAGCCGGAGAAGCGCTCTCTCTTCTTGCAGACGCTCATCAAAAGCGATGTGTATGTCATCTGCAAGCAGCCGGTCAAGCAGGATGAGGTGAACGGCGGTGTCTCGATGGAGCTGGTCACAACCCAGAACCCCGACGGCGATATTTTCATTCCGTTCTTCACAAGCTACCGCTCGCTCCAGCAGTTTGCAAAGCGCTATGTCAACTGCTACAAGCTCAACTGCCTGCGTCTCTTCGACCTCATTCAGTCGGCGAACGCGGTGCTGAACCCGAATTCCTACGGCAAGGAGTTCTCCTCGCAGGAGATGCGCAGCATCCTTATGGTTGCCCGGAACCTCAACATCCCGGCGATCTCGATGAAGGAGGAGGACACGATCGAATACCGCCGCAGCCAGAAGAATGTCGATCATCTGCTGCGTCCGCTGACACGCTATCTCGCACGGCAGGCGAATGTCGATGCCTGTTATCTGGTCGAGATGATCCGCGGATGCGAAAAGCCGCAGACGCTCTTTGTCTTCGATATGAGCGGCAATACGCGCAAGCTCTTCTTCCCGCTCTCAAAATATATGCAGTCTTACACAAAATCGGGCGACAGTCTGGTGTTTATCAGCCTGGAGGAGCCTGCCGCAAAGAAGGCTGTGCAGGGCATTGATCCCTTCTATATCCGCAAAAAGCGCTTCTTTGAGAAATAAAAAACACCGATCATCAGAAATGAGGTGACAGTATGCCCCCGAAGAGCAGGCCGAGCAGCTCGCATTCCTCGCGATCTGTCTCGCATTCTTCACCTTCTCATTCGCACTCCTCACATTCCTCGCATTCTTCGCATTCGTCCCATTCCTCTTGGGGCGGCTCCTCGCATCATCACGGCTTCGGCGGTTCCTCCCATCACCACGGCTGGGGCGGTCCGCCTCCTCCGCCGCGTCCCCCGCGCAGAAGCTATCACCGCAGCTACGGTTACAGTGATTACGGCACCTACGGCAGAGGCTTCGGTCCGCGCTATTCCTGCGGCGGCTGCTTCAAGTCGATCTTCGGGCTCGTGCTGGTCGTTGTCATCATCGGCATCGTCTTCTGGGCGATCAACCGCCGGGATCAGCAGCAGCCGAATGATCCCCCGCAGCAGCAGCACCAGCAGATCGAGTCGCATGACCCGATCTATGTGGCGGCGCTGGAGCGCGAGGTGAGCTGGTCATACGAATATGACTGCTATTATGATCAGCCGACCGACAGCTATTTCTTCCTGAACACAGATCTGGAGCCCCCGATCTGGCAGTACTGGTTCGAGACCGTTTCCGCAGAGTACGGCGACTACGGCTGGCTTGAATGGGATGCGAAGGAGCAGAAATGGTATGTGCAGGTGAGCGAGAAGAAATGGGAGCTGCTGCCCGAGGAGAAATACTCAAACTACCTCTGGCATTTTGATTGATCTTACCCCATCGGAGAGAACAAAGCTATGATACAAACCGGAACACCCTCCTTTGAGCCCGAGGACGAGGGACGCCTTTCGAGCCCCGAGCTCCTGCCGCAGGACAGCGGCGAGCTGGAGCTCTCCCTCCGCCCGAAAACGCTCAGGGATTACATCGGACAGGATCAGGTCAAGGAGAATCTTGCCGTGTATATCGAAGCGGCACGGCGCCGCGGGGAGCCGCTCGACCATGTGCTGCTCTACGGTCCGCCCGGGCTCGGCAAAACAACGCTCTCGGGCATCATCGCCCATGAGCTCGGCGTCAATCTGCGCGTGACCGCAGGCCCCGCAATCTCGAAGGCCGGCGATCTTGCCGCGCTGCTGACAAATCTCGGGCGGGGCGATGTGCTCTTTGTCGATGAGATTCACCGTCTCCCGCGTGAGGTCGAGGAGATTCTCTATCCCGCGATGGAGGACAGAGAGCTCGACATTATCATCGGCAAGGGACCTGCCGCACGGAGCATCCGTGTGGATTTGCAGCCCTTCACGCTGATCGGCGCGACCACCAGAGCCGGGCAGCTGACACTTCCGCTGCGCGAGCGCTTCGGCATCGTGGAGCGGCTGGAGCTCTATTCAACGGAGCAGCTCTGCGACATTATCCGCAGAAGCGCGATGCTGCTCGACATTCCCTGTGAGGCGAGCGGCGCGATGGAGCTTGCGAAGCGTTCACGCGGCACACCGCGCATCGCAAACAGACTGCTTCGCCGTGTGCGCGATTTTGCCGATGTGATGGGCAGCGGCGTCATCGACGAGAAGGTGACAAGGCTGGCACTTGAGCGCCTGAATATTGATGAGCTCGGGCTTGACAAGCTCGATCTCCGCATGCTCGATATGATGATCCGCGGCTACGGCGGCGGTCCTGTCGGGCTGGACACGCTGGCTTCTGCGCTCGGCGAGGAAGCCGTGACGCTGGAGGATGTCTGCGAGCCGTATCTCATGCAGCTCGGCATGCTCGCGAGAACCCCGCGCGGCAGATGTGCAACGGCGCTTGCCTACGCGCATCTTGGCTACAAGCAGGAGGAAAACGGGCTTTCTGTCGGGAAGCAGTATTCGCTCTCGGACATGCTCGATGCAGAATCGGACGAGTGATATGAAACGTCTCTCAACACGCAATTACGAACACAATCAGAAGATACCGCTTCCCGCGGAGCCGATCAACGGGCAGTCGCTGGGGGCGGTATCCGATATGAAATACGGGCGCTCCACGGTCAGTTACAGCGGCTGTGAGGTGATTGCCGTATACAATGCGCTCTGGCTCGCCGGAACGCCGCATCCTTTCCCGGAGATCGCACGGTACATGGAACGCTTCCGCATTCTGTTCGGCTACTGGGGTGCGAATCTCTTTCTGCTGGGGCACTGCCTCCGGCATTACGGTCTGTATGCAAAGCGCGTGCGCAGACAGCGGAAGATCACGGAGGCGCTCGCAAACGGTCAGACCGCGCTGCTTGTGTACTGGGTCGGCAAGCGGTTCCGTTCGCCGGTGCATACCGTCTGCATCCGCGCAGGGCACGCAGGGCATACCGGTCAGATCTGTGTCTACAATCAGTACAACAACTGCGACCACGCGGTGCATCTGACCGAGGATGCACTCTTTGAGAAGCATGTGCTCTTTGCCTATCTGACCGGCAAAGAACCGGCGAATCCGAAACACGAATGAAAGGAGGCGGGTGCGCATGGCGAAGCTGCTGAAGCCCGAGGGACTCACCGGCACCGCAGTCCGCGGCATCACCTGCGAGACGGTGATGAGTCTCGGCAGGGCGGCGGCGCAGGCGCTCGGCAAGAGCTGCGCACATCCGCCTGTGTTTTATATTTCCCGCGATACCCGTGCGGGCGCAGATGTGCTGGAGGCGGCGCTTTCGGCAGGCATCTGCATCGGCGGCGGCACCGCACACTGCCTCGGCGTGATGCCGTCCTCCGCGATGGCGCTGCTCCTTTCGGAGGAGGGCGCGGAATGCGGCATTTCCCTCTCGGGCGATGCGCTCCCCGCGCAGCAGATTATTGTGCGCTTTTTTGCTAAGAGCGGCCTGCCGATGGAGGCAGAGCAGCTCGATTCCATTGCGGCGTATCTCCCGGAGGCGCAGGCAGCACCGATCCGGCATGTCGGCAGGATCGACCGCCCGCAGGATGCCGTGCGGCGCTACTTGCAGCGCATTGCCAGACGGCTCAATGTCAACACGCCGCTGTATCAGTATGAGCAGGAGAAGCCGCTGCGCATTGCGGTGGACTGCGCAAACGGTGCGGTCACGCCCTGCGCGGAGCTGCTGCTCAGAATGCTCGGCACGGATCCTGTGATGCTCAGCGATGCGCCCGACGGCATGAACATCTGCCGGGACTGCGGCATCAGCGAAACCGATGCGCTTGCAGAGCATGTGAAGCTCACGAAATGCGACGCGGGCTTTGCCTTCGACGGCGACGGTGCCCGCTGCCTTGCGGTCGATGCGCACGGGGAATCCGTACACGGCGACCGCCTGCTTGCCATTCTCTGCGATGACCGCCTTTCGCGGCAGGCAGAGAAGAAGACACTGCCGCTCGATGCGACGATACAGGGCGGCGCAGCGGTCACGGAGGCGACAAATCTCGGCTTTCTGCGCTATGCAAAGGCACACGGCATCCCCGTTTACACCGCGCAGCCGGAGCCGCAGTTTATTCTGGAGCGCATGCGCAGCCTGCGTCTGGGGCTCGGCGGCGACGGCACCGGGCGGATCTGGTTCAGCGATCTTCCGGCTGCCGACGGGCTCATGACAATGGCGCGGGTCATCCGCACGATGCAGCGCCGCAGGAAGACCCTCGCGGAGCTTGCCGCCGTCATGGAGCAGGATCCGCAGGTCTCTGTTTCCGTGCGCATTCCCGAATACTGGCGCGAGATCTGGAAGAACGACCCGGAGATCACGGCGTATATCGCACGGTGTCAGCAGGAGCTCGGCATGGAGGGGCGGCTGGTTGTCCGCGAGCGGCGAAAGGATGCGGCAATCCGCATCATGCTTGAGGGACGCGACTTCCGGCGCATCAACAAATATGCGTTTGATGTTGCCGATGTCATTCAGGCGCGCACCGGCGGCACGGCATAGGAGGGATACATATGGTCATCATGACGATTGTGGATTTTATTTTCATCGCAGCCGCGATGTTCGGCGGTTGGTTCCTGCGGCATTGTGTCCCGGAGGAGCCGGACGGCGGCATCGGTATCCGCACGCGGCATGCGGCGGCAAATCCCGCAGCATGGCGCTATGCAAACCGCACATGCGGTGCGCTCTGGCAGGTCTTTGGGTGGATCGGTCTTGCCCTGACTGTGCTCAACATCGCAGTGCTGGACTGGGGCGTTCCGGGCGCCGCGGCGGTGCTCATCGTGACGGTGACCGGCATGACGGGCTCGGTCGGCTGGACGGAGCTTCAGCTGATGAAGCATGAGGATGAACGCAGTACCGCGAATTCAGACACAGAAGGAACACATATTACATGAGAATTGCAGATACATGGGCGGATTACCGCCTGCTTGATACAAAATCGGGCGAGCGCCTGGAACGCTGGGGCGATGTGACGCTCATCCGCCCGGACCCGCAGGTCATCTGGCAGAGTGAGCCGAAAACCGATCTCTGGCAGAAGGCAGACGGGCACTATCACCGCTCGAAATCGGGCGGCGGACAGTGGGAATACCGCAGAAAGCTCCCGGAGAGCTGGCAGATCCGCTGGCAGAATCTCCGCTTCATCGTGCGCCCGACCGGCTTCAAGCACACGGGGCTTTTCCCGGAGCAGGCGGTCAACTGGGACTGGATGACGCAGACGATCGGCAATGCGGGACGGCCTGTCCGCGTGCTGAATCTCTTTGCCTACACCGGCGGCGCAACGCTTGCCTGTGCGGCGGCGGGCGCAGAGGTCTGCCATGTGGACGCGGCAAAGGGCATGGTGCAGTGGGCGCGGGAGAACGCGGCTGCCTCGGGGCTTACAGAAGCGCCGATCCGCTGGATTGTGGACGACTGCGAGAAATTCATTAAGCGCGAGGCAAGACGCGGCAGAAAATATGACGCGATCATCATGGATCCGCCGTCCTACGGGCGCGGCCCCGGCGGCGAGATCTGGAAGCTCGAAAACAGCATCTACGGGCTGGTCGAAGCCTGCCTTGATGTGCTTTCGGATGCCCCGCTCTTTTTCCTCTTAAACAGCTACACGACAGGGCTTTCGCCGTCTGTCATGGGCTATCTGCTGCATGAGCTGATTGTGCCGAAATACGGCGGCGCGGTGCAGGCAGACGAGATCGGGCTGCCGGTGGAGCTTGCGAAAGCGGCGCTGCCCTGCGGCGCAACGGCGATCTGGCAGGGCGCAGAATAAGGTGCTGTGATGATCACGATACGCAGATTTACCGAGGCGGATGCGGACGCGGCGGCAGCGGTCGTCGCGGAGACCGCGGAGATTTCCAACAGCCGCGACTACCCGCCGGAATATATCGCACGCCTGAAAGAAACACATTCCGCAGATGTGCTCCTTGCCCGCGCAAAAGAGGGGCATATGTATGTCATCTGTGACGGCGGCAGGGTCATCGGCACGGGCACGGTCGCACCCTTCTGGGGCAGCGTGACGGAGAGCATCCTGCTGACAGTTTTCATTCTGCCGGCCTTTCAGGGCAGAGGGCTCGGGCGGCGGCTCATCGAAACGCTCGAACAGGACGAATACGCCCTGCGCGCTGACCGCATCGAGATCCCTGCGTCGCTGACGGCTGTGCAGTTTTACCGGCATCTTGGCTATGACTGGAAGAACGGCGTCACGGAGCCGGAGGACGGGCTGCTTTACAGATTGGAGAAATTCCGTTGAGTTACAGGATTGTTGATCAGGAGACCTATTACCGGCGCGGCGTCTTCCGGCATTTCTCCGAAGACTGCAAATGCTCCGTGTCGATCACGAGCCGCATAGATGTGACGGCGCTGCGGGCATGGTCAAAACGCACCGACACGCGGTTTTATCTGAATTTTCTCTATGTGCTGAGCCGTGCGCTCAATGCAAGGGAGGATTACCGCCTCATGTGGGACTGGCAGAATGCGCGGCTGCTCTGCTGGGACAAGATCAATCCCACACAGTATGTGTTCCACGAGGACACCGAAACATTCACACTTGCTTACACAGAATACGATCCGGATTACCGGACATTCTATGCGCGGGCGCTTGCCGATCTTCAGGCGGCGCAGCAGACCCGCGAATACGGGCTGGACGCAGAGCATCACCCGAACTGGTTTGACGCTTCCTGCGTGCCGTGGCTCAGCTATGATGCGCTGCATCTTGAGCTGCCGGACGGGCATCTCTATTTCAGCCCGATCATCAACTGGGGCGCTTACCGCGAAGAAAACGGCAGATTCATGATGCCGGTGACCGTGCGGCTCAATCACGCGGCGGCGGACGGCTATCAGATTGCGCGGGTGTTCCGGCTGATCGCAGAGGAGATTTGTGCCCTCTGCGGCGAATAATGCACAGAGGGAGGAGGCGCGGCACATGGAGATCCGCGAAAGCATTTTGCAGAAGCTCACAGAGATCGAGCAGCGTGAAGCTGTCACGATTCTGCATGCGGTGGAATCCGGCAGCAGGTCATGGGGCTTTGCATCGCCCGACAGCGACTATGATGTGCGCTTTGTCTATGTGCGCCGCGAATCCGATTATCTGCGCCTTGAAAAGCAGCGCGATGTGATCGAATGGGAGCTGAACGATGTCTATGACCTGAGCGGCTGGGATCTCACAAAGACCCTGCGGCTTCTGCACAGCTCCAATCCGACGCTGCACGAGTGGTGCAATTCGCCGGTCGTCTACCGCACGACGGATTTCTTTGCCCGCGTGCAGGAGACCGCAAGGGCGTATTTTTCCGTGCGCACGGGCGCGATGCACTATCTCGGCATGGCAAAGTCGAATTACCGCAATTATTTGCAGGGCGAGACGGTGCGGCTCAAAAAGTATTATTATGTGCTGCGCCCGATCTTCGCGTGCCGCTGGGTGCTCAGTGAACGCTGTGCGCCGCCGATGGCATTTTCGGAGCTGACGGACGCCGCGGCGCCGCAGACGCTCAGACCGCTGATTGCGGAGCTGACCGCACGCAAGATGCAGACCCCGGAGCTCGGGGAAGGCGGCCGCATCCCAGAGCTGGGTGCGTATATCGAGGAGAGCCTCGCAGAGCTGGAGGAGATCCTCCGGCAGACTCCGCCGGACGAACAGCCGCCCTGGGCACCGCTGAACAGACTGTTTCTGGACGGCATCCGCTTCGGAGAAACGAAATAACCGCGGAGCATTCCGCTTTGGAGATAGAACCTATGGAACCGCTCATCAAAATTGACAATGCGCATTTTTCCTATCCGCCGGAGGATGAAAACACGCCGGCGAATGAGGTGCTGAAGGGCATCTCGCTCACCTTTGAACACGGCGAGCTCGTCGCGGTGCTCGGGCACAACGGCTCGGGCAAATCGACGCTTGCCAAGCTCCTGAACGCCGTGCTGCTCCCGACAGAGGGCACGGTCACGGTCGCCGGGATGGACACAAAGGATGAGGAAAAACTGCTTGAGATCCGGCAGCATGTCGGCATGGTGTTCCAGAATCCCGATAACCAGATCGTCGCGACCATCGTTGAGGAGGATGTGGCGTTCGGGCTGGAAAATCTCGGCGTGCCGAGCGCGGAGATGCGCGTGCGCGTCGATCAGGCTTTGCAGGCAGTCGGCATGTATGAATACCGCGGGCATGCGCCGCACCAGCTCTCGGGCGGACAGAAGCAGCGTGTCGCGATTGCGGGCATCATCGCCATGCGGCCTGACTGCATCGTGCTCGATGAACCGACTGCCATGCTCGACCCGCAGGGCAGAAAGGAAGTCATGCGCACAATCAAGCTCCTGAACCGCGATTACGGCATCACCGTCATCCTCATCACGCATGAGATGGACGAAGCCGCACAGTGCGACCGCGTGATTGTTGTCGATCACGGCACTGTGCATCTCGATGCGCCGCCGGAGCAGGTCTTCTCGCATGTGCAGGAGATGCGCGATCTCGGGCTCGATGTCCCGCAGGCAACGGAGCTCTGCTATCTGCTGCGCGAGGCGGGCTATGATCTCCCTGCGGAGATCCTGAATGAGCAGGACTGCGTGGAAGCGATCACAGCGCTCTGGCAGAAAAGACTTGCGACATGATGCGCATGCCGCGCTTTGAATACAGAAAGGAATCAACTGAATGCCGATTCTCGAAGCGAAAAATCTGACCTATACCTACAGCATCGGCACGCCGTTTGAGAAGACGGCCGTCGATCATGTGGATCTGGAGATCGGGCAGGGCGAATTTATCGGCATCATCGGGCACACGGGCTCGGGCAAATCGACGCTCATGCAGATGATGAACGGGCTTTTAAAGCCCACCGAAGGCACTGTGCTGCTCGACGGAAAGGATATCTGGGAGAAGGGCGCCGACCGCAGAGCCGTGCGGTTTCAGGTCGGGCTCGTGTTCCAGTATCCCGAATATCAGCTCTTTGAGGAGACCGTCTATAAGGACATCGCTTTCGGTCCCAAAAACATGGGGCTCGATGAGCAGGAGATCGACCGCCGCGTCCGCGAGACCGCGGAAGCAGTCGGGCTCAGAGAGGAGCTGCTGCAAAAATCCCCCTATGCGCTCTCCGGCGGACAGAAGCGCCGCGCCGCGATTGCAGGCGTTATGGCGATGGAGCCGCGGGTGCTGATCCTCGATGAGCCCTGTGCCGGTCTTGACCCCAAGGGACGCATGAAAATTCTCACACAGCTGCACGATTATCACAAGCGCACCGGCTGCACCGTCATGCTTGTCTCGCACAGCATGGAGGATGTCGCAAAATATGTCTCGAAGCTGCTGGTGCTTTCTCACGCAAAGGTTGTCGCCTTTGATTCCCCGTCGGCGGTCTTTGCTGACGGCGATCGTCTGGAGGAGATGGGGCTTGCGCTCCCGCAGGTGACGCGCATCTTCCATGCGCTCCGTGCAAAGGGCATCACCGTGCCCGATGAGGTCTATACCGTGAAATACGGCGCAGAGCATCTGCTGGCGCTCCTGAGAGAGGGGGGCGGGCAGTGCTGAAAGATATTACGCTCGGGCAGTATTTCCCGTTGGACAGCGTTGTGCACCGCATGGATGCCCGCTTCAAGATCATCATTACGATGCTGTATCTGGTGATGCTCTTCTGGGGGCAGCATGTGATCTCGCTGATCGCCGGATTCGTCTTCCTGATTCTCGCGCTCATCTGCTCGAAGATCCCGCCGAAGATGCCGGTTCGCAGCATCAAGCCGATTCTGCCGGTGCTGATCTTCACGGGCACGCTCAATTTCTTTGCGATGAAGGGCGGCACGATTTACTGGCAGTGGAAATTTCTTTCCGTTTCCTCGCAGGGCATCCAGACCTCTGCGTTCATGATCGTGCGCATCTGCCTGCTCATTATGGGCACCTCGCTGCTGACCTACACGACCTCTCCGATCGCACTGACAGACGCGATCGAATCGCTGCTCTCGCCTCTCAAGAAGCTGAATATGCCGGTGCATGCGCTGGCGATGATGATGACCATTGCATTGCGGTTCATCCCGACGCTGATTGAGGAAACGGACAAAATCATGTCGGCACAGAAGGCACGCGGCGCCGACATGGAGAGCGGCGGACTGATCCAGCGCGTGCATGCGCTCGTGCCGATCCTGATCCCGCTGATGGTCTCCGCCTTCCGGCGTGCGGAGGAGCTTGCGCTCGCAATGGAATGCCGCTGCTACCACGGCGGCGAGGGGCGCACCCGCCTGCGCGAGCTGAAAAGCGGCATGCGGGACTATATTGCACTCGGTATCACGCTGCTGCTGCTTGCGGCAGTGATCGTCGGCAACATCCTATTATCAAGAACATGAGGTGATTACATGAAACTGAAGGATTCCGGACAGCGCCGCCTCTACCGGCTGCTGAGCTTTCTCATCCCGTTCGCGGTGGTGCTCTTCTGCTTCACGCTGCTCGGGCGCTATCCGCTCGGCAGTGCGGGCGCACCCCTGCTCGGCGATGCAAGCGGTGAGTATTATCCGCATATGCTCCTGCTCCGGCGCATTCTGAAAAACGGCGAGAGCCTTGCTTACACATGGCGCGCCGGTCTCGGCGTCGATGTTTACACGGATGTGTTCGGCAATTTCTGCACAAGCGTCTTTACGCTGCTCGGCTATCTGCTGCCGGATTCGATGTATCTGCATTACATCTCGCTGACGATCTGCATCCGGATCGGACTTGCCGGCTATTTCCTCGCGGTTCTCTTCCAGGGCATCGCGAAGAAGGCAGATGCCGCTGTGCCGGTTTTCTGCACGGCCTACGCAATGAACATGTGGTTCATGACGAGCTTCTGGCAGATCACCATGCTCGATGCTGTGATCATCACACCGCTGGTGCTGCTCGGCATCGTGAAGATGGTGCGCGACAAGGATATGCGCATGTATCCGCTGATCCTTGCATTCTCGCTTTTCGCAAACTTCTATATGACCGTCTTCACGGCAATCCTCACGGGCTTCTTCTGGATCGGGACACTGATCGTTTACAGAAAGCCGTGGCGCGAGGTGCCGAAGGAAGTCTTCCGCTTCATCTTCTATTCGGTGATGGGCGCCTGCATCGCGGCAGTGCTCCTGGTGCCGATGGTCCTCGGCATGCAGTCGAGTGCGCTCTTTGAAGACAACGCCTTCCACTGGACAGAATTCTATCAGGATTTCAGGACGCAGCTTGCGCAGCTTGCGACCACTGTAAAGCCGATCATCAACGAGCATCCTGCGAATATCTCGAGCAGCATGGTCGTGGTGCTCTGTGCGCTCGGCTATCTGACCGCCCCGCGCATTCAGGCAAGAGAGCGCATCTATACTGCACTCTTCGCAGTGTTTGTGTTTATGAGCCTCTGGTACAGTCCGCTGAATCTGATCTGGCACGGTCTGCACTACCCGTATGTCACGGTTGACCGCTTTGCGTACATCCTTCCGATGGTGCTGGCATTCATGGGCTGGCGCTTCACGGTGAATCTGCACCCGGAGCTTCCGCCGGAGGGCGAAGACACCGCTGCAAAGAAGACCGGCAGAGTCTTCTATTTCCTGCTTCAGACTGTGCTGATGGCGGGTGCCGTGCTCGGCGTCTGCTGGTGTGCCTATGAGAAGAAGAGCACCGATGTCATTCTGGTTCCGCTCTGCTTCGGCGGCGGCATGCTGCTTCTCTATATTTTCTACCGCTTCTGCAAAAAGCGCAGCTTTGTCTTCTATCTCATGCTGACGGCTGCCGTGACCGGCGAGGCGCTGATCTGCGGCTGGCTCGGATACTCGGAGCAGATCAATTCCTTCAGCGCACAGCCTGTTCTGATTGAGAAAAACGATGCGGCAAAGCAGGCGTTCGCAGACTGCGCCGCGGACAGCGATCAGGTGTTCTTCCGCACCGGCTATTTCGGCGCGGGCATCAATGATGAGCTCTATTTTGAGGATTCGATCGGCGGCACGAGCAATTTCTCCTCGATGGTCCCCTACGACCTGAAGCGCTTTGCCATGCTGATGGGCATGCTGCCCGGCGACCCGACCGCAAAATACTATCGGCTCGGAAAGCTCCCGCCGCTCAGCACACTGATGCTGGATTATCAGTATGTCGTCTCCGCTGAGCCGGGATTCAAGAACAGCTGCCTCTATGAACCGCTGAGCGGGAACGCAGAGGAGGCACGCGCCTTCAAGTTTGCCTATCCCTGCTATCCGGGCTTCTGCATCCCGGGCAATGTCTCGCTGGATGAGCTGCCGGAAAAGGATCTTGCAGGCGTGCAGAACACATTGGCACAGCATCTGACCGGGATCTCCGAGCCGCTGATGACTGCATCGGATGAGAAATGGGCGCTGACGGATTCGCTGATGAAGGATGCGAAAGCGGAACTGAGCGGCAATGATCTGCACATGAAGGCGGACGGAGAGCTGCCTGACCCGGATGCAGAGCCCGCCGAAGACAGAGAAGTGCTGCACCCCTGTGTCTCTGCCAGAACAAGTGTTCCGTCAGACGGCTTCTACTGGCTGGAGACGGTGAACGACGAGGATATCGTCAGCTGCAACAAGCGCATCTGCATTGAGGTGGACGGTGAGATTGTCTATGAGCACAATGCGCTCGATCTGGTCTTCCGCGTTGCTGTGATGGATCACTTTCAGCTCCCGCTCGGCGAGCTCAAAAAGGGTTCCGAGATCCGGGTCAGTTATTATCTCCTGAGCGGCACAGAGGGCGATGTCACGCTGCATCTCAGCCGCGTGGACAATGATGTGTTTGCGAAGATTCACGAGAAGCTGACGGCTTCCCCGCTGATCATCAGCGATTTCCGCCAGAGCTCCTTCACCGGCTCGGTCGAGGCGCTGAACGACTCCCTGCTCTATGTTGCAATGCCTTACCGCAAGGGCTGGACAGCCTATGTGGACGGCAATGCGACCACGGTCTCGCCTGTATTCGGCGGGATGACGGCGATCCCGGTCTCTGCGGGACCGCATACCGTGCGGTTTGAATACAAGACGCCGGGGCTGCCTGTCGGCGCGGCAATCTCCGGCGGCGCGCTGCTGCTCTGGCTGATCTTCGCGATCGTTGTGAGCGTGAAGCTGCATCACAGCCGCAAGATGGAACGGATGCTTGAGGAGGCACTGCACCGCGGGACAACGTCTGCGGAGCCGGCGGCAGAGCAGCCGAAGCCTGCGAAAAAACCGGCGCAGAAGCCTGAGGAGGAGCAGAAGGCCGCAACCCGTACCTTCGACGCATCGGCGGCATATCCTGCAAAGCCTGCGGCAGATCCGAATGCGGCGACCAGACATTTCGATTCGCCCGCTGCACCCGCAAAGCCTGCGGCTCCCGCAAAGCCTGCGGCTCCCGCAAAGCCCGCTGCTCCGGCAGCACCGGCAAAACCGACAGCACCGCCGCAGCCTGCGGCGCCTGCGAAGCCCGCAAGACCTTCCGAAGGTGCGCGCAAGCGTCCGGGGCTTTATGAGAACCACAGACCGCAGCGCCTGACCGCAGAGGATGAGGCGGAGGCACGCTTTGTCAAGGGCGCACATTTCGCGGGCGGCGATGATGAGGATGACAATGCGGACGATTAAAATGTTCATTGCCTACCGCGGCACGAAATATCACGGCTTTCAGCGGCAGCCCGGCGCGGTGACCGTGCAGAGCGAGGTCGAGAAGACGCTTTCGCGTGTGCTGAACGGCGAAACGCGGATCTACGGCTGCTCGCGCACGGACACCGGCGTCCATGCAAACCGCTTCTGCCTGCATTTTCATACGGAGAGGCCGATCCCGTGCAAAAATCTTGTGCGTGCGATGAACGGCTGGCTCCCTGATGACATCTCCGTGCTCTCTGCGGAGGATGCGCCGGAGGGCTTCCACGCGCGCTTTGACTGCCGCGGCAAGCAGTATCTCTATCGCATCCACAATCACGAGAGCAAAAACCCCTTTCTGACCGATCTCGCCTTCCACTACCGCAGACCGCTGCATCTCGACAGAATGCGGCATGCGGCGGAGGCAGTGGTCGGGCAGCATGATTTCCATAGCTTTTGTGCACAAGCAACAGAATCGACGAATTGCGTCCGCACGATTTATAACACATCCATAGAAAGATCGGGCGATGCTGTGGAAATACTTGTCAGCGGCGACGGTTTCCTGTATAATATGGTTAGGATCATCGTCGGCACGCTCATTGATATCAGCGAGGGGAAGCTCCCCGCCGATGCCATGCCCGGGATCCTCGCGGCGAAGAACCGGCTCGCTGCCGGCAGAACTGCGATGGCGCACGGACTCTATCTGAACCGCGTCTTCTATGACGGAGACATCTGAACGCCCGCTGCGGCGTACCTGCGGACCGGATTCCGCACAAAAGAAGGGACACAAATGAAAGAAAACCGAGAAAACCGCAATCCTTCACAGAAAGATATTTATATAATGCGAAGACAGAAAAAGCGCAAACGCATTTTGAAGCGGAGCATTTTCTGCGTGCTGCTTGTGACGGCAGTGCTCGTGCTCTATCAGCGGCGGGATGCCTGGCTCCCGAAGCTGGAGACCATCGGCGTGCGGCATCAGAGCCGCTATCAGAGCGACCTTGCGACCGCCGACGGAAACTTCCCGCTCACTGTGGACGGCGCCGCCGACTACCAGATCGGTGCGGTCGGCGACGATCTCGCTTTGCTCACCGACTCCTATTTCTATCTCTATGAGACCGGCGGCTCTCAGGTCGCGGCGCGCCAGCATACCTACGGCGGCGCGATGATGCAAACCGCCGGGGACTGCGGTCTCCTCTATGAGCTGAGCGGAACCCGCTTCCGGCTCGAGACCGTGCGCGGCACACGCTACGAGAAATCGACCGCAGACCATATCCTCTTCGGGCGGCTCGCGGAGGACGGTACGGTCGCCCTGATCACTGCTTCGGATACCTGTGCCTGCAAGCTGCTGGTTTTCAATCCGAAGGGGCAGCAGATCTATCAGCGCGACTGCATCGAGCAGATTGCGGAGCTGAGCTTCCTGCCCGGCGCAAAGGGCTGCATCGCTGCGAGCATCCAGGCAGACGGCGGTGCGATCCAGTCCGTGATCCATTCCTACAGCTTTGCACAGAAGGACGAGCTCTGGAAGAGCCAGCCTCTTGACATGCTCGCTGTTTCGGTATATAATACGGAAGGGGAGGGCATCTTTGTGCTCGGCGATACGGAGGCGTGCTATCTCAGCAGCGGCGGCTCTGTGCTCAGCACCTATGTCTATCCCGACCGCCTTGTCAGCGGAATCTGCGACAAGAGCGGCGCGGCGGCGCTGCTGCTCTCCAACACGGAGAAGCGGACGCAGACTGCCGTGATCCTGAACGGCTCCGCAAAGGACGCCGTGGTAAAGCCCTATGACAAGGAAGTCAAGGCAGTCGGGCTTCTGCCGGAAAACAAGCATGTGCTTGTGATGATGCGCAATCAGCTCCTCTCTCTCAGCTATGACGGCAGCGTCGTGCAGGAGACGGAGATTCCAGAGGGCTGCGAGGATTTTCTTCGTATCGGCAATTACTTCTTTTTCAGCGGCTTCGATCATATCGACCGCATGACATTCCGCAGCCAGTAAACAGAGAGATATTTACAGAATACAGATGAGACAGGGAATGGGCCGATGGGGAAAAGGTGCCTGACAAAATGAATCTGGGAGGATTATCATAGAATGGGAACAGAATTCTGGTGGATCTTCGATGCACTCGTTGTCATGATCGCGGTGTATCTGATCTATTCCAATGCAAAGCGAGGTCTGACAAAAGTATTTGTGCTCAATATCGGATATGTGATTGCGCTGTTTCTTTCAGGACTTGTAGCAGTTGCAGCCGGTCCGCAGCTTTATGAGACCACTGCAAAGACGACGGATCTCAAGGCATTTCAGGAGATCAATGAGAAAATGAATGTCCCGAAGGTGCTGGCAGATGCCGTCGAAGGGATGGGGTTCGGATTCCGCTGCGAGGAATCGCGGATCGAGCGCTATCTGGAGACGAATCCCGACCAGTACGCGATCAATCTTTACCACTATGTCAAGGATCAGAGCGGTGCAGAGCTTGCAGACTTCACTGCCTTTTCAGAGGATCTCCGCGATGCGTATGTGAAGGCGTACAGCAAGGCGATGGATGAAAAGCTGCCTGCGTATGTGCGGATGAATTTCGTCTCCCAGATCGAGGAGGATCCGGGCGTGATGACGGAGCTGCTGGCGCGGAAATATGCGCCGGATATGACAACGAAGGTGCTGGCGGAGGACATGGAGCAGCGCTTCGGGCAGGCTCCGAACACGGAGATTCTGCGCATGTTCATCTTTGTCTGCTGCTTCGCCGTAATCATGATTATTGCGGCGGTCATCTCCTCACTGCTGAAGAATACGCTGTTTTTCAATGTGGCAAGAAGCTCTGAGCGTGTCTACGGCGCCCTGTTGGGGGTCGCAGAAACGGTCTGCCTGCTGATCCTGTTCACGATCGCCGTGCGGCTGATCGTCATGCTCGGCGGCGGAGAGACACTCTGCTTCAATGACCCGACGATTGAACGCACCAAGATTTTCCGGCTGCTGTACGATCACCTCGGCATACTGATGTGACAGCCGCCTGTTTTCCCAAGATAAGAAAGGAGTGTGCTGCCGGGCAGTCAGTCCGGCGTGCAGAGCAATATGATTCTTTGTGACCACTGCAAAAAAAGACCCGCGGTCGTTTTCATTACATCCGTACACGGCACCGAGAAAAAGAACGAGGGGCTGTGCCTTGTCTGCGCGAAGCAGATGAAGATTCCGCAGGTCTCCGAATATATGGAGCGCATGGGCATCTCCGACGAGGATGTCGAGCAGATGAGCGAACAGATGATGGAGATGATGGACGACTTCGAGGACGGTATCGGCAAGATGATGGGCGCCGGGGATGATCCCGATGACGACGGCAGCTCCGGGGATGACGGCGACGGCTCCTTTGAGATGGGCGGCGCCAGCACGATGCCCAAGTTCTTCAATGAGCTCTTCGGCGGCAAGACCGATTCCGGGAAGCCCGGCAAGTCCGGCAGCTCCGGCGGCCAGAGCGGCGACGGCGCAAAGGGCGGCGAATCGCGGAAGGAAAAGCGCGCAAGGGAAAAGCGCGAGAAGCAGCAGAAAAAGGAGCTGAAATATCTCGGCAGCTACTGCACGAATCTCAGCCAGAAGGCGGAGGAGCATCAGCTCGACGGCGTTGTCGGCAGAGAGAAGGAGATCGCCCGCGTGATCCAGATTCTCTCCCGCCGCCAGAAGAACAATCCCTGCCTGATCGGTGAGCCGGGCGTCGGCAAGACCGCGATTGCGGAGGGCATTGCGCTCAAAATCGCATCCGGCGATGTGCCGTTCCACCTTCAGGATAAGAAGATCTATCTGCTTGATATGACAGCGCTGGTCGCGGGCACACAGTTCCGCGGGCAGTTCGAGAGCCGCGTCAAGGGGCTGATCGAGGAGGTCAAGGAGCAGGGGAATGTCATCCTCTTCATCGACGAGGTGCACAGCCTGGTCGGTGCGGGCGACGCAGAGGGCTCGATGAATGCGGCGAACATCTTAAAGCCTGCGCTCTCCCGCGGCGAGGTGCAGGTGATCGGCGCAACGACCTTCACCGAATACCGCAAATATATCGAAAAGGACGGCGCGCTGGAGCGGCGTTTCCAGCCGGTGCGCGTCGATGAGCCGACAGTCTCCGACACCGTGGAGATCCTGAAAGGCGTTGCAAAATATTACGAGCAGTTCCACCGCGTGGCAGTGCCCGTGCCGATGCTCCGGCTCTGCGCGGTGCTCTCCGAGCGCTATATCACAGACCGCTTCCTCCCCGACAAGGCGATCGACCTGCTGGACGAAAGCTGCGCCTATGTCAGCATCCGGCACCCTGAGCTCACGGAGCTCGAACGCCTGACGGGGCAGATGGAGGAGAAGAAGGCGGAGATCGAGGAGATCGAGAGCGATCCGTCGCCGGATTATCAGCTCCTTCAGGAGCGTAAGGGCGAGCTGATCCACATGCAGGCGCGCTTCGACGAGCTGTCCGCGAACAAGGAGACCGTCGAGGTCACTGCGGCAGACCTTGCGCATGTCATCGAGATCTGGACGGGAATCCCCGCAAACAAGATCGAGGAGACCGAGTTTGCAAAGCTGCGCGATCTGGAGGATCACCTGAAAGCACATATCATCGGGCAGGATGAAGCCATCCGTGCGCTGTCCTCTGCGATCAAGCGCACCCGCGTGCAGATGAGCAAGCGCCGCAGACCGGCATCGTTCATCTTTGTCGGACCGACGGGCGTCGGCAAGACGGAGCTTGTCAAGGTGCTCTCCGCAGAGCTCTTTGATTCGACCGAGCCGCTCATCCGCCTCGATATGACGGAATATATGGAAAAGCACGCAGTTTCGCGCATGATCGGCTCTCCCCCCGGCTATGTCGGCTACGATGAAGCGGGGCAGCTCACCGAGAAGGTGCGCCGCAGACCCTATTCTGTCATCCTCTTTGACGAGATCGAGAAGGCACACCCGGATGTCATGAATCTGCTGCTGCAAATTCTTGACGAGGGCAGAATTGACGATGCGCAGGGGCGCTCTGTCAACTTTGAGAACACGGTTATTATCATGACCTCGAATGCCGGCAGCACGGATAAATCGACCGGCATGGGCTTCTCGAAGACACAGGAGGATGTGACCCGCGAGCGTGCGATGAAGGCTTTGCAGGATTTCCTTCGGCCTGAATTCATCGGGCGCATTGACGAGATCATTGTGTTCAAGCCGCTGACGGTCGAAAACTATGCAGATATCGCGGGGCTGATGCTCACGGAAACGGCAGAGGCGCTCAGCGAGCGCGGCGTATCGCTCGACTGGGACGATGCTGCGCTGAAGGTGATCGCGGAGAAGGCACACGGCAAGAAATACGGTGCACGCGACATCCGCAGAGTGCTGCGCGACGATGTGGAAGACAAAATCGCGGCACAGATGATCGGTGCCGAAACACCTGTCACGGCACTGCACCTGCGCGGCACCGAGAGCGGCGTGGAGGTCACGGCGGAATGATGCCCGCAGAATTCAGATAAATGCAAATCGCGCCCGATACCCGGATGTATCGGGCGCAAATTATTTAGAAATCTGTGTAACGCTGCGGCTGCAAACGGGCATTCTGTTTATGAGAACACACGGAAAGGCGGTGAACCGCATGGACGACCGGCAGATCATAGCGCTCTATTTTGCGCGCGACCCCCGCGCCCTCACAGAGACGGCGCAGAAATACGGCGCTTCTGCCATGCAGACGGCGCAGCACATCACGGGCAGCCGGCAGGACGCAGAGGAGATCGTCAACGAAGCACTGCTCATCCTCTGGCAGACAATCCCGCCGAAGGATCCTGAATATTTCGCGGCGTATCTGCTCGGGATCGTGCGGCGGCTCGCAATGCACCGCACCCGTGCGGCGCACCGCCTGAAACGCGGCGGCGGGCTGCAAAAGACGGAGTTCACCGATGAAAATTCGCCTGTCTTCGCGGAAAATGTGCAGGAGACGGTCGAGCGGCGTGCGCTGACAGAGGGCATCGGGCGCTTCCTTGATGCGCTCACGGAGAACCAGCAGATCATGTTCGTCAAGCGGTATTATCTCGCGCATACGCCGCATGAAATCGCCGCGGAAATGGGGCTGCCGGCAGGCACCGTCCGCGTGACGCTGATGCGCCTGAAATCGCGGCTTAAGGAATTTCTGGAGAAGGAGGGATTGCTGTGAAAACAAGGGAGATCATGGAATACACGGCGGGGATCCGACCGGCACTTGCAGAAGCGGCGGCGTCCTCGTGCAGGAAAGCCGTGCCCGATATTTCTGCGGCTATGGCACAGATCACCGATGACCCGGTGCTGATCGCGTCGGCAGCGGGAACGCATGAGCCTGTGCGCGAATCCCCGCTCCGCAGACTGCTGCCTGCGGGCGGCATCGCGGCGGGGCTTGCGGTCGCGTGCGGTGCGGCATGGATGATCGCCTCGGTGCACAGCTGGAATCTGCGTCCGGGCGGCGACAGCGCATCCTCCGTGACGGAGACAGAGCGCCTCGGGCTGCCCGATTCCGCCGTCTGGAATCCCGACCTCTGCGAGTGGTATGACGGCGATCATTATACATGGGATGCGAAGGAGCGGCTGTATACGGTGCTGGATGTTCCCGCAGAGAACCAGCAGAGGCGGCAGGCAGCCGGCAGACAGCAGCTGCTGCCGGTCTATGAAGCCGAGGAATTCACCGGCACTGTCCCCGCAGAGCTCGATGCGGCGATGAATGCCTTTTGGACGGCACAGAAAGCTGCATATGACAGCGATCCGATGCTTGCGATACGCTCGGACTGGGGCATGGATGTCTGCCCGGAGGAATATGACGCGGCACTGCGCTGCGCCCTGCGTTATTTTGATGTCTGCGAACAGCTTTCCGTGCAGCAGAATGCGCACAGTCTGCTTGCCATGATGATTGTATCCGATGTAATGCGTGTCAGCGTTATGAGCGGCACTGCGAATCCCGGAGAATATCTCGCGAAGATGCAGCAGCGCTTTGCGGATGCAGGCGCGCTGGTCAGGCGGAAAGCTGAAAGCGGGAACCTTTACAGCGTTTCC
>JAEEGK010000219.1_pt1 | contig 142273 bp, 121 predicted proteins | sample 8958771 | NCBI WGS metagenome assembly JAEEGK01 (sample SAMN16246547, study PRJNA631951) | gut metagenome | biome: gut microbiome; feature: rumen; material: SC-attached | host: Bos | place: Iran: Karaj | collected 2018-10 | reverse complement strand
CCACGCGGCGTCGCTCCGTCAGACTTTCGTCCATTGCGGAATATTCTTAGCTGCTGCCTCCCGTAGGAGTCTGGGCCGTATCTCAGTCCCAATGTGCCCGATCACCCTCTTAGGCCGGGTAACTATCATCGCCTTGGTGGGCCGTTACCTCACCAACTAGCTAATAGTACGCGGGCCGCTCCTTCAGCGGATCAAAAGATCCTTTCCTGTAACCCCTCTAAAGAGTTACAGCTTATTCGGTATTATCTGATATTTCTACCAGCTATCCCCATCTAAAGGGTACGTCACCCACGCGTTACTCACCAGTCCGCCATTCTAGGATAGAGCAAGCTCTATCTTGCCATTCGACTTGCATGCTTAAGACGCGCCGCCAGCGTTCGTTCTGAGCCAGGATCAAACTCTCCATGATTATTTCAAAACCCCGAAGGGTTATGATTTCATAAAGTAATTTAATTCAGGCTTTTTATTTGCTGAATTGATTTATTCAAGTTTAAGAACTAAACTTGCGGGTTATTCTGAAACAGAGTTTCAGAATGTCGAGTTTTATAAACTCGAGTTATGACATATTTCTACAATATGCTACAATCATTTCTGACTGTTATTGTCAATTGTTTCCTTCCCTGATTTGTCAAAGAGCTTTTTTTCTTCTAAAGAATCAGAAGCTTTTAATAAGACCCGTCGTGTACTGAAGCGACGGTGAATAAGAATATATACCCTAAATCAAAAAGTGTCAACATAAATTTTGAGAATTTTGTAAAATTTTTAAAAAAATTTACTCCTTCTCGGCAGAGCCATCAGAGGTTCTATGGCCTCCCGGTTGTTAATTTGTAGAAGTGATAATTATATGATAAAATTAAAAATATTTTTAAGGAGTAAATATGCGCGCAGCTGTTTTTTTTGCAGATGGCTTTGAAGACATCGAAGCATTAAGCCCGGTTGATTACATGAGAAGAGCCGGAATAGAAGTTATAACTGTTGGAGTTAAAGGAACCCCTTTTAATAAAACACTCATCGTTACAAGCTCACACAATGTGCCAATGATTATGGATATATCTTTTCAGGATTTTCTTTCTGATTATGAAACAAATCTTCCGGACTGCATTGTATGCCCCGGCGGTGGAAAGGGTGCCATCAATCTTTCGGAATGTAAAGAGCTTTTGGATTATATAGAAAAATGTAATCAGGCAGGAAAGCTTGTTACCGCAATATGCGCTTCTCCGGCTGTTGTGTTTGGAAAGACTAACGTTTTAAAAGATAAAAAATGGACATGCTACCCTGGAATGGAAGGCGAAGCAGATGCCTCTTTTGCAGTCGGATATTCAAACAAGGTTTTTGAGCACGACGGGAACTTAATCACTTCCAGAGGGCCTGGTGCTTCGGAAGAGTTTGCAATGGAGATTGTAAAAACTTTGTGCGGCGATGAGGTTTATACAAAAGTAAAAACAGCAAGCCAGCAGAGATAAAAATCCCACAGATAAATAATCATAAAAGTAATCCGGCTTATTCTGGAAGTTCCAGCGGCCGGATTTTTTATTCTGTAATCAGATTTGAGCTGTCAATTTCTACTGTAGAAAGTTTTCCTAAATCGATTTTAATTGTATTTACGGAAGACTTTCTTTTTGTTATGCCGTCGCGGGTTTTTGCATTTGCAGTTACATACCACTTAAATGTTCCACCGTCACCAAGAATAGAAATATCATCCCGCAGGGTAAACTCTGTTCTTTCTACTTCTTTTTCTAAAAGAACTTTATCTTTTGAATCTGTAATCACAATTGTATAAGATTTAGCACCTTGTATTTCTGACCATTCAAACTTTATCTCTGGTTTTGCCTGTGCTTTAAAATACGGTGTTTTAAATACAGTTTTATTTTCAGGCTTTTTTAAATCCGGAGCTTTAAACTTTTTGAGTAATTCATCGCTGATTATATCATCATTTGCTGGTTCTTCGGGCTTTGTTTGTGCGGCTGTTTCCTGTGGCTGTGTTTCCTGTTGTTGTTCTTCGCCCTCGTTTATTTCTTCCTGGGGCACTTCTTCTACAGGCAGCTCTTCTATCTGCGCTTCTTCTACAGGGATTTTTTCTGCCTCTTCTTGCTGCATTTCTTTTTCAAGGCGTTCTTTTTCAAGCCGCTCTTTTTCGAGTCGTTCTTTTTCCCTTAATTCAGCTTCTTTTTTCTCTCTTTCTTTCTTTGCCTTTTCTGCTTTTTTTCTTTCTGCCTCGCGTTTCTGTGCTGCTTTTTTCTGTGCTTCAAGTCGCTTTTTTTCTGCCTGCTTCTGGGCCTTTAATTCTGCTTCTTCTTTCTGCTTTTGAATTTTAGCGGCTTCTTCTTTTTTCTTTTCTGCTTCTTTTCTTATTTCTTTTACTGCCTGATTAAAATCTTTCTGAACGCCTGTATCCACAAAAACAGTTTTAGTTGATTCAGCTTTCTGTGTCTTAGAAAGATTATTATCCTGGGCCTTCTGATTAATTTCTGCAGCAGACTGAACATCCTTCGAAATACCATCAGCTTTATCTTTTCCAAAAACAGAACCTGCTGCATCCTTTAATTGCTTTTGATAGTCACCGCTAACATTTATTTTTCCCAAGGGATAATTAAATCCCTTTTTAAACTCTTTTGAATCATCGGTCGCACGCCAGTATAAAACATCACCGGGGATAGCGTAATCAAGAACGACAAAGCCTTTTTTATCTCTAGAAGAAATCCTCTGAGTATCGACTACGGTATTAAAGTTTTTGTCGTATGCAAATTCAATCCTGATTTTTTGTGCACCACTCCAGTAAAACGGAATTTTCTCTTTATGATTTTCGCTCAGGGTGATTTTATAATTTTCCGGTGGCATTAAAACATTAAACCTGTCGCCTGTTAAATCAATACTTACAACATCACTTTCTTTTGAAGCCGGAACTGCAGGTGTTTTTTCTATTATATTTTCTTCATAAACAAAAGGCTTTTTAATCACATTTGTGACCTGGGCAACAACTTCGCTTTCGTTTATTTTTTGATTAACATCCTGCATCACTTCTTTTAAAGAATCGGGGATGTAAGGATTATCATTTTTATCCTGAGCTATGATTTTTGTTTTAAATGTGACGATTTCTCCGCTCGAAACTTTCTGCACGGCATTTTTATTTTCTGAATCGCTTACGGAAACTTCGCCCGATTTTACATACAAAACCGGTTTTATATAACCGTCATCAGTTCCATCTGCAGGATTAAAATTTAAAACAACAGAAGTATTTTTTTCCAGAGTGATGATTTTTGTTCCCGCCCTGATTATCATCGGTTTATCCTGATTCTGTTTTGTAGAATTTAAGATTAAACTTCCGCTTATAAAATCAATCACATTATCTGAATCTTCGGGGATACGGATTAAAGTATTTTCATCAAGGTCGATTCTTCTTGAATCAGAAAAAACAATGTACACCTGGGAATTTTCTTTTGTGCGGATTCTGTCTCCCTTATAAACAGGAGTTTCTTCCTTAAGTCTTTCCCAGAGATTTCTTCCACTAAAGCACCTCTGCGCAGAATTCTTTTTAAAATATACAACACCGGCCGGCTCATCATCCTTCTGATAAGTTGAATTCATATCCTTATACAAAAGAAAAAGCGCTGCTGCCATTCCGCAAAGACAAAAGAGAATTGAAATTAAATCTGTAAATTTATGCCTGAATCTCGTACTTCTTTTCTTCTTCATCTGTATTTACCCTGCTTAAATCTGGAGCTTTATTTCCAAGGAAAAGTCTGAGCTCATCTATATTTGTAGGTCCCTTTACTCCAATTGCATTTATTACTGCATAAATTTTAATTGCGTCGGTTTTTCCTTTTACGTGAACCGGCGGCATTTCATGGACTATTATACGATTTTTAATCAGCTTATAAGTATTTTCTGTGATGAGGATATCTGTGGCAAATGGTTTATTGAGCGCTTCTGTTCTGCTAGCAAGATTTACAGCATCGCCGATAACGGTATATTCCATTCTCTGTTCGCATCCCATCTGGCCTGCTACAACATCACCTGTATTTATACCACAACCGATTTTTACTGCCGGCTTTCCTTCCTTCTTTCTCTGAACATTGTATTCATAAAGGGCAACGCGCATCAAAAGTGCTGTCTTAACTGCGTTCCAGGCATCTGTAGAAGCCGAGCCGCTTGTTATTGCTCCACCCCACACTGCCATAATTGAATCACCAATGTATTTATCTACAACACCGTTTGTCCTTGTAACACAGTTTACCATTCGTGTCATATAATCATTTAAGAAATCTACAACTTCCTGCGGTTTTAAATTTTCACTCATCGCCGTAAAGCTTCTGATATCCGAAAAGAAAATCGTTGCTTTTTTTGTAACACCGCCAAGCTCAAGTTCTCCGCTGGCAGCTTTTTCTGCAACTACCCTGTTTGTAAATTTGCTGAATGAACTCATGAGCCTCTGTCTTTCTGAAAGACCAACTGTCATGTTCATAAAGTTTTTTGTAAGATAGCCGATTTCGTCGTGTGTACGCGCTTTAATCGAAATATCATAATCACCCGCTTCGATGCTCGAGGTTGCATCCACAAGGCGTTCGATTGGAGCTGTAAGGGAACGGCTGAAAAATCTGATAATAATGATTGCAAAGAATAAAACTGCAAGCGAAATCAGGATGATCCAGTAAGTTGTTTTCTGAATTGTTTCGAATACGACAGATTTATCGGCACAGGTTACAACAAACATCGTTCTGTCTAAAATAGGCTCGCCGGCATAAAACCATTCAATTCCGTTGTCGTCTGCATAAACGCTCTGCTGATTTTCTTTTTCTTTTATAGCCTTGATTCCTGCAAGATGAGAAACATTTTCTACATTAAGAATTTTTGTGTTATCCGGGTGAATAAGGATTTTTCCGTCTGTGTTGATTATGAAAGTTGTGTTGTAAGTTCCGGTACTCAAGACATCTATGTATTTCTGAACTGAAAATCCAACTGCCACAATTTCGTTTTTATTTATTTCTGAATTATAGTGATTGAACAAAATACAGATGAGCGGCTCCTGAAAAACCTGCGAAATATTTTCTACACGATTTCTTCCGTTTATGACTGCTGTTTTTATTGTGTCGTTTGTATTAAGCCAGTTTTCGAACATTCCGAGCGCAGATGGATGTGCCTTTAGAAAATCTGCTTCACCAATCATTCCTTTCTGAGAGGTATAGATAAAAGCAATTTCGTCGTTTCTGTTACACAAATCTGCAAATAAAAGACTTGCTTTTTCATCGTAGCTTACATCGTTATCTAAGACTAACAGGGTATTAAGATATCCGTTTACATTTCCCTGAATATTCTGGAAAAGCTGCTGTATTGTCTGTGAAGTTCTGGAGTTTATATCCTGATTATTTGTCTGTGCCTTTTTGCCTTCGTCATCACTAACAAAATAATAAACCATGGCGGTAGAAAATCCTAAAACACAGATTACAAGAATAGAAAAAATCACAATGAGCTTAAAGCTGATTGGAAAACCAACCTTAATCTTTTTATTTTTTCTTTTCTTTTCGATTTTTGCTGAGTCATTTATTGCTTCTGCGGGCGCAGCTGCATTTACGGGTGCGTTGCCTGCTTCCTGTTTAATTTCCTCTTTCATTTCTTCCATCTTAAACTCCAATTTATTTAATCATCCTTATTTCTAAACCGCCATTTATATCCAAGCTCGATGTATAAGCCCGAACCTGAATCATCATCTAAAAGCTCTGTTGCCTGATATTCAACCCTCACATCAATATTATCTATAATCCTAAAGCCTATATATGCCCCGGCCCAAAGATTATTATTCTTCTGACCACCAACTTCTATGATATTAATTCCGACTTCTCCACCCAGGAAAAGCTCGAACTTACCCATGAATCCGTTTAAAAGCTCAAGCCCTGTCCTTATTCCAAACTCCGGACTGAACATGCTGTCTTTCTGATTCGAAAGAACAAAGTCGCATCCGCAATAGCAGTCAAAACGATTAAACTCGCAGAAATAAAAATCAAAGACAAGATTCGAGTTATACCATTCAAACTCTTTATCTTCCATCAGCTTATTCCACGGGAGCCCCATTCCAAAACGCATGGAAGAGAAAAACAATCTTCGTCCGAGTTCGGTATCTATCCTTAATTCAAGCGACGAAGTATTCCCGTTATTTTTTGTAACAAGAATTTCAAAATCCCCCTTATTAAGTTTGTCTACCGGGCACGAAACATAAACAAGTCCGCGTGCTTCTTTTTTTTCTACAACCGTGAGCGGAATACTCTCTGATTTTTCATCGTGACTTCCGTCTTTTTTAAGCTTGTACAATGCAAAAACGGTGTCGTCATCAAAAATATTTTTTCCATACAGGGTGAATACGTTGTCTTCGTGACCTTCGGCCGCCATGATGTCCGAGCGGGCAAAATCAATCTTATAGTTTTTTCCACGCTTTCTGTAAATTAAAACAGGCTTTCTTGAACCCTTAATTTCTTTAAAACTTGCTTTACTTAAATATGGAGAAGAATTATCAAGTACTTTGAATCGCAGAGGCTTTGAGGGCTGTCCCCGTTTACCAAGAATATTTACAGGAGTGATTGTAATCTGATAGCTTCCGCTTTTAAGGGGAACAAGGAGCTGTGTAGAAGAGGTTTCGTTCGAATATACTGTTTCCCAAGTCTCGCCCTTTTTAATCTTGATTTCTACAAAATAAGAGGCTGCATTTTCTGCTTCTTTCCACGAAAATTTCTCGTTTGAATATGAGATTCCAGACTGTTCATCTTTTTTTTCTGCAGATTCTGTTTCTGAATCTTCTAGCGGGACAAAAACACCCTGGGCAAAAAGTCTTGAGGAAATTAGAAAAAGGACTGTTAATAAAAAAATACTTCTTCTCATATCGTTATATTATCGGTATAAGAAGAAGTTTTTATGAATTTTGTGATTTTTTTATCATCCGGCGGATTTTCCCGGGGGATTTTCTCCGGCAATTTTATCCGGCGGATTTTCCCGGGGGATTTTCTCCGGCAATTTTATCCGGCGGTTTTTCCCGGGGGATTTTATCCGGCGGATTTTGATGATTTTTCCGCCAGATTTTCGCCTTATTTATTAGGGATGATGTCGCGCGCAAGGATTTTTGCGATGTTAGGACGTTTTACGAGGTCGCCTTTTAATCCTTCTTCGCGGGCTTTATTTACGTAATTCTTATCCTGGAAGCTGTACTTAAAGTTTGTGTGAACATCGTAAGTTCCCTTCATAAGAGCGTATGCATCTTCTGTCATTACAAGCTCTTCGTCTGTAGGAATTACAAAAATCTTTGTTTCTGAATCGTCTGCATGGATATATGTTTCTGCGTTTCCTGTGAATGACCATTCGTTTCTCTGTGGATCAATTTTGATTCCGTATTTTTCAAGACCGGAACAAGCCTTACCACGAGTGATTGGACCTCTTTCTCCAACTCCTGCTGTCCATACGATTGCATCTACGTGACCAAGTTCTGCCATGAATGCACCGATGTATTTTTTAATGCGGAGAGCTTCCATGTCTATAGAAAGCTGACAGAGCTTGTCGCCCTTTGCAGCATCAATTTCGATGTCGCGGCGGTCTGAATATTTACCTGTAATACCAAGACAACCACATTTTTTGTTCAATGCTGTGTCCATTTCGTCGGCGCTCATACCAGTTTTTCTCATGATGTAGAAAGGAAGAGCTGGGTCTAAGTCTCCTGAACGAGTTCCCATTACAAGACCTTCGAGTGGAGTAATACCCATTGTTGTATCATAACAAACACCGTTTTTAACAGCACACATAGAAGAACCGTTTCCAATGTGGCAGATGATGAGGTTGCAGTCTTTTGGATCTTTTCCGAGTAATACTGCGGCACGTTTTGCTGTATAAAGGAATGATGTTCCGTGGAAACCATAGCGGCGTGCAGCATATTTTTCGTACCATTCACGTGGGATTGCATACTGGAATGTTTCTTCCGGCATTGTCTGGTGCCATGCAGTATCCATGATTGCTGCGTGTGGAATATTTGGCATAACCTTCTGTGCAGCTTCAATACCCATGATGTTTGCAGGCATGTGAAGTGGTCCAAGGTCGATTACTTCGCGGAATCCGTCTAAAACTTCCGGTGTAATAAGAACAGACTTTGTGAACTTTTCTCCACCATGAAGTACGCGATGACCAACTGCCCCGATTTCGTCCATAGATTTAATAACACCAACGTTTGGGTCAGTGATTTCTTTAATGATTAATTCAATTGCTTCTTTGTGAGTAGGACAAGGGCTTTCGATTTCTGTCTTATTTCCCTTTGCCTTGTGAGTAATAACGGAACCTTCAATTCCAATTCGTTCTACTACTCCGTTTGCCATTACTTCTTTGTTGTCCCAGTCATAAACCTGGTACTTTGCAGATGATGAACCGCAGTTCAAAGTTAAAATTACCATAATGTATTTCCTTTTAAAATAAATTTAAAATAATTTCGAAATAGAATATCATTATATTAATATAGAAAAGATTATTCAATAAAGAGATATCGCACCGCGGGATAATTAATCAGCAGGACTTCATTGCATCGCATCGTGGGATAATTAATCAGCAGGACCTATTTATTTATTCCCAGTTTTTTCATCTGTTCGATTTCTTCTTTGAGTGCAACATATTCACCGCGTTTTTTATTCACAGTGATGATTATGTTTCTGTAAGAAGAAAGATCGATTTTCATACCCTTGATTCTTGGCCTTAAAAGAATTTCGATGCTCGATTTAAAATAATCATCCAGGGCATTTATAATGGTATAAATCTTCTGGTTTTCCGAAATCTGTTTGTTCAAAAATCCAAGGATAGATTCTTCCGAAGCACTTTTGATTTTATTATATTCAGGTCCGTTTACAGAGAATGAACCGTAAATCCTCTTTTTCTTTTCAAGATCAATAAGAAAATCATTTACCTTAACTGTATTCATCACGCGGGCGCCGGTTTTTGCATCAACAATAGGAACATCAACTGAACGCTCTTTTTCTTTTATATTAAATGCCTTTCTTAAAAGTGCCTTGAGCCTCTGTATAAATCCTTTTTTCTCTGTAAAAAGAAGATCAAAATTTTCTTTGAGTTTAAGTTCAAGCTGCCCTATTACAGGAGACAATCCCGACAAAGATAAAACACCCTGCATTACAAGTTCGTGAGTATCGGGTCCTTTTTCTTCTTTTTTTACTTCCTTACGGACAATCTTTAATTTTTCTAATATTCTTGCCCTTAGTTCATCACGGTTTGGCGCATGATCTTCGTTTAAAATTTCCTGTACTAAATCATGATAAAAGCTCTTCTTTCCCATAACTTTGGAATAAAGCTTTTTGATTTCGGCAAGTTCATCATCAGCGGAAATAGAAGCCTTCTGTTTATTAAATTCAGGATGTTCAAAAATATCATTTCTGAGTCGTCCCTTATATAATTCTTTCTGGAAAGCTGCAAGTTCATTAAGTTTTCTGTCGATTGAATTTACTGCTTCGGTACATTTTTCAAGGCTGTCGTTGATTGTGCTTAAAAGAACCGGAGTTCCATTCTGTCTTGCAGTTGTTAATGCCATTGCAAGGCTTCTTGTATTTGAGCTTGTATTATTCTGCGAAAGATTGTTCCAGTCAAAAACTTTATTCAAATCAAGGAGTTTTTTGATGCTGGAAATTGTGATATTTTCTACGGAAAAGCGGAAGTAGGTACAGATATAATCAAGCATCATTTCGTAAGCAGAAAGTCGTTCACCAAGAATTGTAGGTGCTTCACTTTCCGGAAAGCTTGTCATATCGGGTACAACAATTTCTGAAATCTTTTTTTCGAGTTTATATGGGTCTTCAATAATCAGTGATTTTTTTGTCAGAAGTTCGTTGATGTTCTTAACACAGGTATATAAAAGCCGGTAATCGTTGAGCATATCCGGCAGGCATTCAGAATTAAACCATTCCTGTTTCTGTGCAAGAGCAATTTCAAGTTGATTTGTAAACGCTGTATTTTCTTCCATATCTTATATTATCGGAGATTATGAGAAATTTTTCTATATATTTTTTATTTTCCCAAAATCCTTTAATTTATTCAGTTTTTTCTGTATTATCTTGCATATGAATGATATAAGCACTAGTCAAAAATATAAAAATACATTAAAAGACCGCTTTATCCGCTACGTAAAAATCTGGTCGGAAAGCGATGGTAAAAAAGCTGATGATGGAGTTTTCCCTTCCACAAAACAGCAGTGGGATTTTGCAAAAGTTCTTTTTAAAGAGATGAAAAAGCTCGGGCTCAAAAACGTTCAGCTTACAAAAAAATGCTATGTTTACGGAAATCTTCCGGGAAAAGGGGAACTCTCTTCTGCTCCATCAATTCTTTTTTTAGCACACATGGACACAGTTGATGAAGTTACCGGAAAAAACGTAAAACCCATGATTGCCCAAAAGCCGGAACAGTTTTCGGGTGATAAATCAGATACTGTAATCACAACGGACGGAAATACCCTTCTTGGTGCCGATGACAAAGCGGGAGTTAGTGCAATCATGACTGCACTGGAATATTTAATCCGCGAGAAAAAAGATCACTGCCCTGTAGAAATCATCTTTTCGCCGGACGAAGAGACAGGGCACGGAATGGATTACGTTCCTTTTGAGCTCATAAAGTCTAAATTTGCATACACTGTAGACGGCGGTGACGAAGGAGAAATGGAAACTGAATGTTTTAATGCTTTTTCTGCCCTGGTAACTTTTACCGGAAACGCATGCCACACAGGAGATGCAAAAAAACTCAAAATGGTGAACGCAGGTCTTCTTGCTTCAGAGTTTGTTTCTGCCCTCCCGGAAAATATGAGACCCGAAACAACAGAAAAATACGAAGGCTTTATTGCCCCTATGAGCATAAACGCCACAATAGAAAAATCAACTGTGACACTTCTTCTACGCTCTTTTGATTTAAAAGAAATCGAAGAAGAGAAAAAAATTGTAAAAGAGACGGCAGAAAAAATCTGCAAAAAAACCGGTGGAAAAGTAACAGTATCTTTCCGCCAGCAGTACCTTAACATGCGTGAAAATCTTGATAAAAATCCGCACGTTGTAGAAAAACTCATAGCCGCATATAAAAAAGCCGGAGTAAAAATCGTAAACAAACCAATCCGGGGCGGAACAGACGGTTCAAGGCTCACAGAAATTGGGATTCCATGCCCGAATATCTTTACAGGCGCACATAACTTTCATTCCAGAAACGAGTGGTGTTCTCTAAACCAGATGAGTAAAAGTGCCGATATTATTATAAACTTACTTACGGAGTAAATTTTTATGCATGAATATTTAATCGAAGGCGGATATCCTATTAACGGAACAATCACTGCAAGCGGAAACAAAAACGCAGCACTCCCATGTATCGCTGCCTGCCTTCTTACAAAAGAACCTGTAATCCTGCACAATATTCCGCAGATTCAGGACACAAACGTAATGTTTGAAATTTTAAAATCACTTGGCGCAAAAGTAGAAAACTTAAGCAAAAACAACTGGAAAATCCAGTGCGACGAAATAAAAACTCACGAGCTTCCGGCTGATTTAACAAAAAAAGTGCGTGGTTCAATCGTTTTTGCAGGACCACTCACAGCACGTCTTGGAAAATGCGATATGATGCCTCCTGGTGGAGACGTAATCGGACGCCGCCGTGTAGACACACACTTTTTAGCATTGAAACAGCTTGGAGTAAATGTTGCAGTAAACGGACACTTTTCTTTTGCAACAAATAAACTCGTTGGCGCAGACATCTTCTTAGACGAAGCATCCGTAACGGCAACAGAAAACGCAGTTATGGCCGCATCGGTAGCGGAAGGAAAGACAATCATCCAGAACTGTGCAAGCGAACCACACGTTCAGGATATCTGTAAGATGCTCAACGCAATGGGTGCAAAGATTTCAGGAATCGGAAGCAACATCCTTACAATCGAAGGTGTAAAAGAATTAAAGGGATGCGAATATACAATCGGACCTGATTACATCGAAATCGGCTCTTACATCGGAATGGCAGCAGCAACAGGCGGAAAAATCACGATTAAGGGAATCAGACCCGAAGAAATGCGTCCTTTAAAATACAATTTTGCAAAACTCGGAATTACCTGGAGCATAAATGGTGATGAGCTTACAGTTCCAAATACACAGGAATTAAAAGTTCACGACGACATCGGAAGCGCAATCCCAAAAATCGACGACATGCCTTGGCCTGGATTCCCTGCAGACTTAACTTCGATTATGACTGTAGTGGCAACTCAGGTAAACGGAACAGTTTTAATATTCGAAAAAATGTTCGAAAGCCGAATGTTCTTTGTAGATAAGCTTATAAGCATGGGTGCAAAAATCACACTCTGCGATCCACACCGTGCAGTCGTTTGCGGACCTTCTAAACTTCATGGCGATAACCTTGTATCCCCTGATATCCGTGCAGGTATGGCAATGGTAATTGCAGCGCTTTGTGCACACGGCGAAAGTCACATCCGAAACGTCTATCAGATTGAACGCGGATACGAAGATTTAGTCGGAAGCCTCCAGAGTCTTGGCGCACATATTAAACAGGTTGAACTCGAAGAATAACAAAAATCATGTTATAATTAGAATGTGATTAAGTGCGAAGTAAAAATCCGAATCCCTTTTTTATGGGGCAAGGCTGTATTCAAAAAAGAAAACTGGTCTCAGATAAACCTGATTGTAGGTCCAAACGGCTCGGGTAAAACTTTACTCGCACAGGCAGTTACAAAGGAATTCAGCCTTCACGGATACTCTGTAAGCGACTCGGTCAAAATCAGTTCAAAAAATCATAATCAGCCAAACGACGAAAACACTCTATTAATCTTAAAAGACGACGAAACAATCAAAGAAAAAATCGAAACAGTTCTTTCGAGCATGTTCGGAAAATCAATCAAATTTATAGAAGATATAGATACTTCGCTCATCCCGATTGTAGAAAACAAAGCCTGGAATGTGGAATATATGCTCGAGGATGCAGAATGCCACGGACTGCGCGAAATCATTGCGCTTTTAATCAAACTTTACAGCAGTAAGGATGACATTCTTGTTTTTGATGAACCGGAGCTTCACCTTCACCCCCAGCTTCAGATGTTTTTTATGAACGAGATTAAAAAAGAAGCGCAGAAAAATCCAAAAAAGATTTTCTTTATCATCTCGCACTCCCCTTTCTTTATTGATTTACGTTACGCCGAAGATTTAATTGGAGTTATAGTCTGCCACACAAATAAGGTTCCCACCCATATTGAGCAGCTTTCCCAGGACGACAGCATTTTATTCAAAAGATTTTTACCGCGTTTTAATACTTACCATAAGCAATTCTTTTTTTCCGATAACCAGATTTTCGTAGAAGGCTATACCGACCAGCAGATGTTCACAAATCTTCTTCCTTTTATTCACGATGAATATTCGAGCACGGGAACCGGAATTATAGATGTAGGCGGAAAAGATGAGCTTGGAGTTTTCTGTAAAGTATGCTCGCTTCTTGGTACAAACGGCCGGATTATCACAGATTTGGATTCTTTATTCAGCGGAAAACTTCGTGATGTTTTTTGTAAGGACGAAAGAGTTAATGCCTGGCTTTTAAAAGTATACGAAAGACAGCTTCCTTTTTACGAGCGTATTTTTACACAAAAAGAACTTTTACATCCGATCAGCCTTGATAAACTGATTTTCCGTCTTGAGCGATACCTTGTTACCATCGGACAGGAAATTACACAGAAAAACGACGAGCCACCAAAAAAACTTGCAACTTATGTGAGTAAACTTTTATCGCTTTTGGAAAAACACGAAAACGCAGAAAATGTGGACACATATAAAACAGTAATCCTTCAGGGAATTTTAAAACAGGAAGATGATTTAATTAAATATCTTTCGCCAGAACTTTCCAGAACCATCCCCGATATAAAAAATCTTTACTCACTGATTCTTGCCGCCGCCGAAGCTGCCCGTGTTTATATTTTACCAAAAGGCTGCATAGAACATTATTATACCCAGAACACAATAGAATACATGCCGGTTTCTGCCAAAGACCGCCTCTTTCATAACGAAATCGAATACCTTCTTGATTCAAACAAAAAAACTGTACAGAAAGAATATTCAGAGCTGATTACGATTTTAGAAAAAGCCTGTGCATTATGATTTACGGATATATCAGGGTGAGCACTGATAAGCAAACCGTAGAAAATCAGCGCTACGAAATAATTAAGTATGCCAGAAAAGAAAAACTGAAGATTGATGAGTGGATAGAAGAAACAATCAGCGGAACCATTGCCCCCGATAAGCGTAACCTTGGAAAACTGATTCAAAAAGCACGCAAGGGAGACATCATCATCTGTACCGAACTTTCGCGCCTTGGCAGAAATATGTTTATGATTATGTCCATTTTGAACACAATGATGGAACGCGAGGTAAAAATTTTTACGATTAAAGAAGGATATAAACTCGGTGATGATTTAACAAGCAAGGTTCTTGCATTTGCATTCAGCATCTCGGCCGAAATAGAACGCTCTCTGATTTCACAACGCACCCGCGAAGCCCTAAAACGAAAAAAAGCCGAAGGCATCAAACTCGGCCGCCCCAAAGGCACAAAATCTGCCTACTACAAACTCTCCGAATACAAAGACGTGATCGAAGAACTCTTATGCCTTGGAATCCCCAAAACAACCATCATCAAACTGTTTAATGTTTCTTCCCAGACCTTATATACTTTCTTGAAGAGGGAGAAATTGTTTTAGAAAATTGTTTTGTTTTATTTCTTTAATTCTTCTGCCAAGTCTTGTATTTTATCAATAGGTAACCCTACACAACGTGAAACAACTTCTTCTGCAATCCCTTCTTTTAGGAAGTTCACAGCATCTTCTTCTGCCTTTTTATTTGCTCCGTCTGTAAAACCTATATTCTTACCTTTTTCCATGCCATCTTCGAAGGCTTCTTCTTTCTGGACTTCTAAATCTAATTCATAGTTATATGGATCTAAAAACATATTGATAACCTCCGTGAGGTAAAATCGCAGTACTGCTTAAGGATATCACATTTTTTTATAACAGGCAAACTTTCTGCAACCCCATTCTGAATATTAATAAGTTTTACGGTCACCTCAGAAAACGGTTCTTCCTGAGGAACAATAAATGCATCTGAAAGTTTTAAGGTCTGTTCTTTGGGAAGCTTATCTTTCCCATTATAAAAAACATAAAACTCAGGACTCGGGATTTTAAACAACTTTTGCTTATATTTTGCCTTAGCTGGAATTATCCCGTACATAATATGCACAAAATATTCTGTGGGATAGTCTTTCTCTCGAGCACAGTATCTTCAAGCTTTAAATCCGTTCCGTGAATCGCATTGTAAAGTGAAAGAAAATTCTTTTTTCCAACAAGTTCATCATCTGCAAAAAGATCCGCGAACAGCGATGACTTAATTTCTCGATTTTCATTAGCCATATTAAATCCTCCTCCAAAAGAAAAAAGTTCATACCTTAATATTGCTTTTTTACGCGATTTCGGACCATTTTTTGGAAAAAAAAATTTAAAAAATTGAAGAAAAATAAATTATTTGCTTCCACCTCATTATTTCAATTTATTCTACCTTTCCAAATACTAACCTAATTTCATCTACTGCCTTCATTTGATTTATAGGGAGGATTTTTTCAAATGAAAAAAATCGTAGGAATTATTGCAGCAGTAGCAATGGCTGCTTCTGTATTCGCTGTAGACTTCTCAGCTGGATTCCAGTTGAAGGGAAACCTCTTCTCATATTCAGATGACGGCGTAAAGGCTTTAGATCTTAACACAGGAAACTCAAAAGATGACAAACCTTTTATTTTCTCTGTAAACGGTGACAGAGCTGGTGGACAGCTTAAGTTGTTCACAAATGAAGCAGTTACAGCTAACGATGCTGTAGAATTCGATGCTCAGGCATTAAACATCTGGTTCAAACCATTTGATGGACTCAGAATCGACCTTGGTAACTCTGATTTCGGTTTAAACTGTGAACAGATTACATGGTGGAGAGGAAAACTCTATGGTACAGATGACTGGGGATTCAAGGCAACATACAATAAAGATGCTTTTGAAGTAGCTTTATTCTTAAGCGCTAAAAACGCTCCTTTCTTTGCTAACACAGTTACAATCGCTGGTGACAATGCTTACAAAGCTGCTTACGATGCTGCTCTTGCTGGTATTACAGATCCAACAGAAGCACAGATTAACGCCGCTAAAGCTGCCGGTGATGCTGCTAAAGCTCTTGCATTAGCTGCTGGAGACAAAGAATCACTTATGGGTGAAATGGCTTTGAAACTCGGATACAATGCTGACTTCGGAAACATTTCTGCAATTTTTGATGCTACATCTAAATTCGATGTATTGAAATTCGGTGCTGGATACAAAGGATCATTCGGTGCTTCTTCAATCTTCGCTGATGTATTATTCACAAAAGCTGCTGCTAATGGCCTCGGATTCGACGTAGACTACAAATACAGTGCAGATGCACTTACAATTGAACTCTATGCTGGAATCATCGCTGGTGATATTTCTAACTTCTCTGATACAATGATCGTTCCACTCATGGCTAAAGTTAATTACTCATTGAATGGTGGTGCATTGTATGCTAAGTTTGTTTCTAACGACGTAACACACACAGATGTTAAAGTTGACGGATACAAAGCTACAGAAATCGAAGCTGGTTATGATGGAAACTTAGGTGCTATTGCTTACAATGTTGCTCTTAACTACAACATGGGAGACAAAGTATTCGCAGTTCCATTCTGGGTACGCCTTAGCTTCTAATTTAGGCAATTAATTCCTAATTAAATAAAAGGGCTTTCCTTACGGAAAGTCCTTTTATTATTTTAAAGTTAACGGTATAAAGCTAAATCAGAAGACATAAGTACTGATTTTAGCCTTTTTTGCTTGAAAAATCCGTGTATTTCTATTAAATATAAAGAAATAAAAATTAGACATACAGCAATTATATAATGCTGTTAAATATAAAAAGAGCTTTCCGTAAGGAAAGCTCTTTTTATTTTTTAGGAATTACTGCCTAAATTAGAACTTAACAGAGAAGTTTACTGGTACAGAAATATTTACTTTATTAGCAATATCGAACTGTACAGCCATTTCATAAGACATAGCTCCGAATGAAGCAGTGAAACCAGGCTTGATTGTACAAGCGAAGTTTTTAGCCATGAAGTTAGCATCTTTGAAATAGAGGTATGGAGTCATACCATTGTCTAAAGCGTATGTAACTTTAGCAATTTCCATTAATGATCCCTTACCTGTTGGTGCAGATTTGTACTGTGTATATGATTCAAATCCGAGTCCATTTGCATTGTATTTAATGTCAAAGTCACCACCGAATGTTGTATCACAGTCTTTTACAAGGTAAACAGCACCGTCAGCGAAGATTGTTACATCACCGAATGATCCTTTGTAACCAGCTCCAATTGAGTTGATTGTGAAAGAATCTTTTGCATCATACATTGCAGAAATTGTTCCAAAGTCTGCAGCATATTCAGCATAGAAGTTTACTTCACCAATGTAAGTCTTTGATGGTTCATTTAAAGCAATATATGCGTCTAAAGCAGCTTTAGCAGCATTTTCTGCATTTGTTTTCTGTGTCTCATCAGCATCTTTTTCTTCAATACCAAGACCTTCATAGTATGCTTTTTTTGCATTCTCTTTAATCTTTAATCTTGAATCAACAGCATTTGTGTTAGCTTTTTTACCTTCATCACCATTTAAGAAGAAGAAACTATCTTTGTTATTTACTAAAGATAATCTTGCTGAGAATCCACCTGCAGAGAAATCAACTGCAATACCCCAGTTATCATAATTGATAAGGCGGTTTGTCCAGTCGATAGAATCGTTGTTCATAGATTTATCGATTGTACCAAGGTTTACCTTAATTGCTTCTGCTGGTTTGAACCAGATAGCCCATTTACCAGTTTTCATTGTGTCTCCAGATTCATCTGTCCACTTCCATGTAGCTCCTACATTGTCTGTAGAAACAGAGAAAGTAACCGGTGAATGCCAGAACATGTTTTCGTTTTTAAGTTTTAATGCATCTGCTTCTTTCTTTTCACCGTTGTAGTTGAATAAATCTCCACTAAGACGGATAGCACCAGAAACTTCAGCACCGAATACAGAAGCAGCCATTGCTACTGCTGCAATAATTCCTACGATTTTTTTCATTTGAAAAAATCCTCGATTTAAAATGGAGAAAATAATGTTTGAAATTGTGAAAAAATTATGTAAAAAAATCTTGAATATGTGAAATTTTATTATAATAAAATCTTGATTTCGTGAAAAAACACATATATAATTAGCTTGAAAAGGTGCAAAAACTATGAAAAGAAAAATATATGATGAACTTTTAAAATGGAAGAATGAGAGTGCCAGGGATTGTGCATTAATGATTGATGGTGCCAGACGTGTTGGAAAAAGTTATATTGTCGAAGAATTTGCCAAGAAAGAATATGAATCTTATATTTTAATCGACTTTAATCTTGGAAATACTTATGTTGAATCTCTATTCGAAAATTATCTTTCGGACCTCGATACTTTTTTTATGATGCTCAGTACAATTTACAGAAAAAAACTTGTAGAACATAAATCACTGATTATTTTTGATGAAGTGCAGAGGTTTCCAAAAGCCAGGGCTGCGATTAAATATCTTGTTAAGGATAATCGTTATGATTACATCGAAACGGGTTCTCTTGTTTCAATCAAAAAGAATGTAAAAGATATTCAGATTCCTTCGGAAGAAAGGCACATCAGGATGAATCCAATGGATTTTGAAGAATTCTGCTGGGCTATGGGGGATGAAACAACCGTTCCTTTCATTAAAAAAATGTTTACTGAACGTAAAGAATTCGGGCCGGTCTACAGGCAGATTAATACTCTCTTCCGTCAGTACATTATTGTAGGGGGAATGCCAAAGGCAGTTTTAACTTTTGTAAATACTCGTGATTTTGAAAAGACTGATGCCATCAAAAGGGACATTCTCACTTTATACAGAAATGATATTCAAAAATATGCAGAAAAAGATGTTGAAAAAGTAACTGCTATTTTTGATGAAATTCCTTCACAGTTACAGCATCACGACAGGACATTTAAATTATCAGATCTTGATGAAGATGCGCGTTTTCGTGGATATGAAAATGCTTTTTTCTGGCTTAAGGATGCGGGTATTATAACTCCATGTTACAACACGACAGAACCATCTCTTGGATTAAAGATGAATAAAGACCGAACAACAATGAAATGTTTTATGGCTGATACAGGATTATTAATCAGTCATACCTTTGATGGAAATGGAATTGTTCAACAGGAAATCTATAAAAAACTGATGCTCGATAAGCTTTCTGTAAACTTTGGAAACATCATGGAAAACATTGTAGCCCAAATGCTCACGGCAAATAATCATTCATTATATTTTTATACAAACAGCAGCAGGGATGATAGTGAATCAAGAATGGAAATTGATTTTCTTGTTCAGAAAACTACCGTTACAAATAAACACAATATTTATCCCTTGGAAATAAAAACTGGTAAGAATTATACAATTACTTCGCTTAATAAGTTTAAGAAAAAATATGATGCTCAGCTTTGCGAACCTTTCGTCTTTCACGAAGGAGAATACAAACAGGAGAATGGAATCACATTCATGCCTTTATTCATGGTGATGTGTTTGTAAGTTTGTGTGATTAAAATTTTTTAAACTTTTTTCCCAAAAACGCTCCTTTTTTCGACAAACTTTGTCTATATATAGGTGTGAAGTTTATAAACAAAGGAGATTTACTATGGATGAAAAAACTTTGTCCCTTGAAGAAAAATGGGAGAACATCACTCTTGCAAACAACTTTATCTTTTACAAGGTAATGCACACCCACCCGGATGCCTGTAAGCATCTTCTCGAACTTTTATTACACATCAAAATCGAAAATATGGAGATGACAAACGAAGACACACTGATTATCGATCATGATGCAAAAGCAATCAGGCTTGATGTTTATGTAAAAGATTCAGATCACGTTTATGACGTAGAAGTACAAGTTGTAAATACGCATGATCTTCCGGAGCGTGTACGATATTATCAGAGTGTGATGGATGTAGATATGTTAAAGCCGGGGCAGACGTATGATGAATTAAAAGATTCATATGTCATTTTTATATGCATGGATGACATTTTCGAGATGGGACTTCCATTGTATACATTCAAATATCTTTGTAAGGAAGATAAAAAAATAGAACTTAAAGACCGCACATTTAAACTCTTTTTTATTGCACCACTGTGTGCTAAAATGATTAAGGATGAAAAAGCAAAGAACTTTTTTAACTTTTTTATCTCAAACAGAACTGGTGATGATTATACTTGTTAATTATAACAACGACTTAGAAATATGTTTTAAAATAAAAAGAGCTTTCCAAAAGGAAAGCTCTTTTTATTTGTTTAGGAATTAATTGCCTAAATTAGAAGCTAAGGCGTACCCAGAATGGAACTGCGAAAGCTTTTGATCCAGTGTTGTAGTTAGCTGCAACATTGTATGCAATAGCACCTAAGTTTCCATCGTATCCAAGTTCGATTTCAGCAGCGAATGAATCTGCTTTGATGTTGTCATCGAGGAACTTGAGGTATACTGTACCAGCATCCAAAGCGTAAGCTCCCTTGAAGTATACAGGGATTTTCAATGTATCACTGAAGTTAGAAATGTTATCAGCCTTTACAGCACCATAGATTTCTGCAGTGATTCCATCTGCACTGTATTTGTAGTCTACGTCGAATCCAAGAGCATTAGCAGCATCAGCCTTTGTGAACAATACATCTGTGAATACAGTTGAAGAACCGAATGATCCTTTGTATCCAGCACCGAACTTCAATGTCTTGAATGTATTTGTTGCATCAAAGATAACACTGATGTTACCGAAGTCAGCATTGTATCCGAACTTCAAAGCCATTTCAGCAAGAGCTGCTTTAGCATCATCACGAGCAGCAACAGCAGCGGCAGTAGCTGAAAGTTTTTCAGCATCTGTTGGATCATCAGGATTTGCAGCATTGTCTTTAATCCATTTTGCATAAGCTGCATCATAAGCTGCTTTTCTTCCTGAATCGAACCAAGAAGCGTTCTTAGCAGATAAGAATAAAGCTACTTCAATAGCATCTTTGTTGTATGTTGCCTTGAATCCCCAGTCATCTGTACCAAAGAGTTTTCCTTTCCACCATGTGATCTGTTCACAGTTTAAACCGAAATCAGAGTTACCAAGGTCGATTTTAAATCCATCAAATGGTTTGAACCAGATGTTTAATGCCTGAGCATCGAATTCTACAGCATCATTAGCAGTTTTTCCTTCTGAAGTGAATAACTTAAGCTGTCCACCAGCTCTGTCTCCGCTTACAGAGAATACGAAAGGTTTATCATCTTTTGAGTTAGATGTGTTAAGATTTAATGCTCTTGCACCATCTGCTTCATCATACTGGAAAAGATTTCCCTTCAACTGGAATCCTGCAGTGAAGTCTACAGCGAATACAGAAGCAGCCATTGCTACTGCTGCAATAATTCCTACGATTTTTTTCATTTGAAAAAATCCTCCTTTTTTTTATAAACATGAACCAGTCAACGACTGTTAGCGTTCATATTCTTTATATAATAGTAACACGGGTATTGGGCGAAGTCAAACTTTTTTTTATATTTTTTTGCTTTTTTTGCGTTTTTTTATGACATTTTTCACGATTTTGTAATTTTCAAGATTTTATATGTAATTTTTTGTAATTTTATAGTATAATTTGACTAATCAAGGAGGTAAAATATGCCTTTATCAGATGTACAGGAAAAATTGAAAACAATTCCAGATGAATATCTTGCCGAAGTATATCACTATTTGGAACTATTACAATATAAAATTTTCTATGAACAACAAAAAAACTCTACAAAAAAGAAATTCCCTAATCGTCATCCTGGAATTCTAAAGGATCCCAATTTTTATATGTCTCCTGATTTTGATAAACCTCTGGAAGATTTTAAGGAGTATATGTGAAATATTTATTAGATACTCACACACTTCTATGGTATTTATTTGATGACTCAAATCTGTCAGAAACTGCTAAAATTTAATAAAATTACGGTTTAAGAAATTATGAACACAAAAAACAATGATTATTCTGTAATATATGCAGATGATGATTTTATTGTATTGAACAAGAGGTCGGGGCTGTTGATTGCGGCAGACAGGTATAATCCGGATGAGCCGAGGCTCGATTTGCTTGCCCAAAAGGAATTCGGGGAGCTTTATGCGGTTCACAGAATCGATAAGGATACTTCGGGGATAATCATCTATGCAAGAAATAAAGATGCTCATAAAAACCTTTCGATGCAGTTTGAAAATCGGGAGGTTCATAAAACTTACCACGCACTGGTTTACGGGCACCCTTTGTGGCAGGAGCTTGATGTAAAACTCGCCCTTAAGCCTGATGGAGATGCAAGACACCGCACTGTACCCGATAAAAAATTTGGAAAGCCATCCGAGACTTTATTCCGTCTGATTGGGACTGCAGGGCCTTATTCGTGGGTAGAAGCAAAACCTGTTACGGGAAGAACTCATCAGATTCGTGTGCACCTTGCGGCAAACGGATTCAGCATTGTGTGTGATCCTTTGTATGGCGGAAATCAGAAGCCTGTAAGATTAAGCGAAATTAAAAAGCGATGGAATGGGGATGAAAAATCAGAGCGGCCACTTCTTTCGCGCCTTGCCCTGCATGCCTATAAAATAGAATTAAAACATCCGCGAACAGGCGAAAGTGTATCTTTTACTGCCCCTTACCCTAAAGACATGGAAGCGGTAAGAAATCAGCTTTGTAAGATATTCGGAGTGGATCCGCTGGCAGATGAGATGGCTAAGACCAAAGAAGATAATCACGGGGATGGCAAATAATAATCACTATGAAAAAATTCCTTCTGCTCGTAGTTTTGATTTCTCTTTTAGGCCCTACTCCTTTTTTTGCAGAGGAGAATGGTGCTGCCGGTGAAAATAATCAAACTCCCGAAAGCACTTCCCTAAAAACTCCATCTGATTTTTCTTTTTCTGCTTCGCCAAAAGTTTCTTACAAAAGCGGGATGAATAACGAATATGTTTTTGTTTACGACGACAATAACGAGGTGCAGAAGCTCAGTGAATTAAACTGGGAGATAAAAAATCTTATAAGACTTGGCTTTGATTTTACCATGAGCTATAAGGCTTGGGATTTTAAGGCTGATTTTCTTTTTGGAATAAAAAATAAAAACGGCAGCATGCGCGATTCCGACTGGATGAATTATACATCGGCTTACAATTACATAGATCCTTCTGTTAAAACAACTTATTCAATTTCTTCGCTGGAACTTCTGGGCGACATCAAGGCGGAAATCACTGCATCATATAGTCTTAAAAGCCCTTACCTCACGTTCAGCCCGTATATAAGCTTTGATTATAACTACACTGATTATTCTTCTTTTAATACTGAAGGATGGCACGGCGAAACTGATTCAACCGGTAATCCTCCTGTTAGCTGGAGTTCTCCTGATGCAGTACACTACCCTGTTGGCACACTTGGCGATATTGATTACACAAAAGAAACTTTCTGCTTTTACCTTGGAATAAATAATTACACAAGGTTTTCACGCTTTGCATTTTCGCTTGATATAGGAATCTCTCCTTTTATTTATGTTTCTTCGCTTGATTTACATAAATACCCTGGAGGTGCCCCGGCAAGTTATTATCTTGATAAGATGTACGGATTTTTTTCTGCATTTAAAATCAACTTTGGGGGGGAATTATTCATTACAGAAAATTCTTCCTTTTATATTTCGTTTCTTGGAAACCTTCAGAATCAGATAAGCGGAAAAACTCTGGCGTCGACAAATAAAGAAAACTGGTATAACGTCTCCTCAAGCTTTCCAAAATGCAGCGGCGAATATTTTGAAGCAGTCTTTGGCTGGCGCTACAGATTTTAATCAGATTTAATCAGCCTAAGTTCGGGCGGATTTTTCACAAGAGCATAATCAGCTTAATTTAATCTTAACAAGGATAATCCGTCTCTGCGAAACATCTTCCACCGTGTACAAAACCTTATCCTTTACAATTACCATGCCGCTCGAAGGAAGGGAGCCGAATTGCTCTAAAAGCCATCCGCCAAGGGTGTTCATATCTTCTGATTCAAGATTGAGTTTTAAAATTGCATTTAAATCATCAATATTTACATCGCCTGGAACAAGGAAGGTATCCGGACTTATGATTTTTATTCTGTCTTCTGCCGGAAGATTATTCACTGAATTTTCATCGGTCATACGGCCAAAAACAACGCGGAGGATATCTTCCATAGTAACAATGCCCGCTGTGGCTCCCTGCTCATTCAACACGACTGCAAATTTATGTTCTTCTTCGCGGAACTTTTGAAGGAGCTCTAAAACAGAAAGAGTTGCCGGAACATAGGTTACCTCGTGCATTTTTTTCTGCGCATAATTTTTTCCTTCGTCTATTTTCTGCGTTTCGACTAAAATCATTTTATAATTTATGATTCCAACGACATTTTCTTTTGTATCCTTGTAAACCGTAATCGTAGAAAATCCTGATTTTAAAAATTCTTCTTTTACTTCTTTTTTTGTTGCAGTTTCCGGAACCATACTTACAAAAGAGCGGTGCTTCATTATGTCGTTTACCAAAAGGTCGTTGAATTTTATGATTTTATTTAGCATACGGCTTTCGTCTTTTTCGATTGTGCCTTCTTTTTCGCCAACATCGATCAGGGTTTTTAAATCATCCTCGGTAAAAGTCTGCGAATCTGATTTTAATAGCTTTTCGAACAGTTTTACGACAATGCCCGAAAGTTTTTCGAAGAGCCACACGACAGGGAAAAATACTGTCTGCAAAACTGAAAGCAAAACCGAAGTAAACTGAGCAATCTTGTCCGGGTGACGCACTGCAATAGTTTTTGGGATAATCTGTCCAAAGGTTGTTATAAAAAAAGCAACGGCAATTGTTTCAAAACCGACTCCACCACCACCCCAAAGCTGAATGATGAGTGCCGTAGACAAAGCCGAAATGAGTGAGTTTAAGAAATTTGTTCCGATGAGCACTGTGGTTAAAAGAAAGCCCATGTTCTGGCGGAGCTTAAACACAAGGCGCGCATTCTTTTTCTTTTCGCGGACCATTGTGCGCAGTTTAATCTTTGGAAGAGAAATAAATGCTGTCTCGGACGAAGTAAAAAATCCTACGCAGAAGATGAGGAGAACAAGGCCAGCAATTCTTAAGATTAAAGTCTGTTTATCCATTGCTTTCCTCTCCTTCTGTTTCAAGTTTTTTTATGAGCATGCGTTCAATTCTGTGTGCCTGAATTTTCCTTACTGCAAAAAGATAACCTGAGTATTCCACTGTGTCTCCGGCTTTAGGCATGCGGTTAATCTTTTCTGTAAACCATCCTCCGATTGTTTCGTTTATCTGAGATTCAAGCGGAATATTCAAATCTTTTTTAAGCTCGCGGATTAAAACTGAGCCGTTTATTTCGAACTCCTTCTGGTCTTCAACTGAATCATAATCAAAAACTTTACCTCTAAGACTGTCGTCGCCAGGGAGTGCAAAAATCTCGCGCGAAATATCTTTTTCTGTTACAATGCCGTCTGTACCCGAATACTCATCAACTACGATTGCCATGGACTGGCGGTTTTCAAAAAGCATTTCCTGAACCGACGACATTTTTTTTGTACCAAGAATGAAAATCGGTGGACGCATGACTTTCTGTGCAGAAAAACCAGAGGGACATCCCTCGAACTGCAGAAGATCTTTTAAATAAATTATTCCAACGATGTCATCAATTGACTCGCGGTAAACGGGAAAGCGGGTAAAACCAAGACGCTCGGAAAGTTCAACAAGGGCTCTGTAAGAAATATCAACGGGGACAGCCCTTATTTTTGTTCGAGGAACCATGATGTCCTGAGCTTCTAAATCTGAAAATTTAAAGACCTGGGTCATAAGGCGGTTTTCGTTTTCTTCTATAATTCCGCTTTCCCAGCTCATATCAAAAAATGTTTTAATTTCTTCTTCGGTATATGTCTTTTTTGATTTTGATTTTTTAATTCCAAAGAGCCACAAAAATGCTCCCGCAAAGCTTGTAACAACTGCAACCACGGGCCTCATTATAAAAACAATCACCGAAACAAATCCGCTTAAGCCGTATGCAATCTTATCGGGACAGCGGGTGGCAATTGACTTTGGAGTAATCTCTCCGAATATTAAAAGAAGGATTGTTGCTGTTAGTGTTGCATAACTTACGCCTGACTGTCCGAATAAAGAAAGTGCAATCGAAGTGAGAATAGAAGAAAGATAGATATTTACAAGGTCGTTCGAAATAAGAAGTGAGTTTATAAGATACTCTTTTTTGTCTAAGAGCTTTCCTACCCTAAGAGCCTTTTTTTCGCGGTTCTTTCTTTTAAGGCGAAGACGCAGTTTATTCATTCCGAGGAATGCACTTTCCGAGATCGAAAAGAGCATGGAGAGAATTATTAAAACTGCGCAGATTATGAATAAATACGAGGGAACTTCTTCCATATATTATTGTTCAACAGTTTTTACGGTATTCTGGAAATACTCTAGTCCGTTTTCCAGAAACAGTTTTAAATCATCATCAGGATTTAAAGAAAGAGCCTTATTCAGATATTCTAAAAGACGCGGATCATCAATGGAAACAAAGCGTTCAAGGATATAAGCAGCCATGTAGTAACAGTGGATTTTTTCGTCTTTAGAAAGCCAGTCACTCTCTGCTATATCAAGATATTTTTTTACTGCAGCTTCGTAATCATGACTCTGAACACAAAGCTCCGAAGCTTCTGAATCGGCAATCATATAAACATACTTTCCGATTTTACCGGTTTTGTTTTCGGGATCGAGTGTTACTGCAAGGCGGGCAAGGTCAATCAAAGAGGAATGAAACTTTACAGGCGTTGTTTCGTAAAGCGATTCTATAGAAGTAAATTTTTCTGAATCCGAAGATGCATTTTCTATGAGCTCTACAAGATGCGAACTCATCTTTGTTTCTTCGTAATAATAATCAAGGATGGCGCCGAATTTCTGTGCATCCATTTTATCTTCATCATAAGAAATTTCGTTTACGACATATCCCTGAGGAAGAATAAAAGCAAAGAACGGTGTATATTCTACGGCAAGAGTTGCAATGAGTTCAAAGCCTTCGCCAATCGCATCGGAATAAAACTGATTTTCTTCTTTCTGGGCTTTTGTTCCGTCTTCTACAATTACAGATTTCTGGAAAGTCTTCTGGGAACAATCCATCCTGTAAAGAACGAATTTATCTTTTGCCTGATTTTTAAACTCTTTTGAGGAAAGAATATTTTTAAGGAAAAAAGCACTTCCGCCGCCCTGCTCCCCTTCTTCCTGAGTTATGATTGCTAAAATCGGGAGTTTTTTCTTAAGAGCTTCTTTCTGTGCTTCCGAATAGCTTACGTAACATCCATATTCATCAATATGGTAGCCTTTTGAACATCCGGCAAAAAGGAGACAGATAATCAGTGATATTATAACGGCATAAGTCTTTTTCATTCTTTGTCCTTATTATTTAAAGTAAGAAACACCGGCAGCAAAGAGGTTTTCGCAGGTTGTTTCGTTCTGGTTTGTCAAAGGATTTCCTCCGACATTCTTGAATAAATCAAAGCTTGCTCCACCATTTTCCATGCCAACGCCACGTTCAGAGTGTCCCATCTTTCCAAGAACGTGTCCGTCCGGAGAAGTGATTCCTTCGATTGCATAAGCAGAACCGTTTGGATTGTCAGGCTCTGTGATTGCAGGCTTTCCGAACTCATTTACGTACTGTGTGAATACCTGTCCGTTTTCGAAGAGTTTTTTAGCTGTTGCTTCGTCGCAGACAAATCGTCCTTCACCATGGCTTATTGCAATAAGGTGATTTCTTTCGTCCACTACTGATGGATGCATTGCCCAAGGGCTTGTTGCAGAAACAATTCGTGTACGAACGATGCGTGAAATATGGCGTCCGATTCTGTTGTATGTAAGGGTAGGCATATCGTCTTTCATGTCTACGATTTCGCCGTACATTGCAAGACCGGTTTTTACCAAAGCCTGGAAGCCGTTACAGATTCCAAGAACAAGTCCGTTACGCTTTTTCAAAAGGTTCATAACTTCGTCGCTGATGTTTCCAGCCTTTAATACGTTTGCAATAAATTTTGCAGAACCATCCGGCTCATCACCGGCAGAGAATCCTCCGGAAAGGGCAAGAATCTGAGTATCTTTGAGTTCTTTTTCGAGCTCTAAAAGAGACTGAGCGAGCATATCAGGAGTTTTATTTCTTAATACGACAATCTTTGTATTTCCGCCAGCAAGATTGAATGCGCGTGCCATATCCATTTCGCAGTTTGTTCCAGGGAATACAGGAAGCAGTACTTTTGGATGAGATTTTGGCTGTACGAATGCAGGAGCCTTTCTTACGTCGCTCAAGGATTTATGAACGGAAGTTGCCCATTCAGGGAGTTCAGGCTGAACTTCGGCACCGCTTACGCGAGGGAATACTTTGCTTAATTTTTCTTCCCATGTATCAACACAATCATAAAGGCTGATTTCGATTTCTTTCTTTTCTATATTATTGAGTGATGCATTCTTAATGAGGATGCGCGGTTCGTCTAAGGTAAGACCAAGTTTTACAAGGGTACCTTTTTCGAACGATGCTTTTTCAAAATCAGAAACATATGCAGAAGGAACTTCTACGATGATGTTTCCGTAGGTTGGAACAAAGAGGTCGTTTACAGAGATTTCTTTAGAAAGGTCTAATCTTACACCAACAAGATTTCCCATTGCCATCTTTGTTAATGCTTCTGCAATACCACCTGCCTGAACAGGATACATAGAAGCAATCTTATTTGCTTTATTGAGTTCGTATAAAACATCTGAGTTTTTAAGGAAGGTTTCAAAGTCAGGTGCAAGAAGCTCTGAATAAGGAACCTTTACCATATAAACATTGTTTCCCGAAGTTTTAAATGAACCGCTTATTACGTTTTCTGCTTCGTCGTGACCGACTGCAAAACTTACAAGAGTGTGAGGAACATTGATGTGTTCAAATGTTCCCGACATTGAGTCCTTTCCACCAATAGAAGCACAACCTGATTCAATCTGTGCATCTACAGAACCGAGCAAAGCTGCAGCAGGATAACCCCAGGTTTTTTCGCTTACTGCACGACCAAAGAATTCCTGGAAGCTTAAACGGCTGTCGCGTGCCTTACCACCAATACAGGTGATTTTAGCAAGAGAACTCAAAACTGCTGTTTTTGCACCGTGCCATGGAGACCACTGGCCAACACGCGGATCAAAGCCGTAAGACATTAAAGAAACAGTTGAAGTTTCACGAGGGCTTACGACAGGAATCTTTGCAGACATTCCGGCTTCCGGTGTATTCTGATATTTTCCTCCGTACGGGAACAAAACAGTTGAAGCACCAATAGAACCGTCAAAGCGTTCACCAAGTCCACGCTGAGAACAGCAGGCAAGGTCGTTCATATTTGTAAGCCAGGCTTCTTTTACGTTGCGTTCTACGCAGTTTTCGCATTTTACTGTCTGACTAAGTTTTTCTTTTACAGAATCAAGAGGATTTAAAAGCGGAGATTTTTCAGGTGCGGCAGGCTGTTCAATAAGGGCAGTCGCTTCGTGATGAGCACCGGCAGCATCTAAAAATTCGCGTCCGATATTTACGATTGTTTTTCCGCGCCACTTCATTACAAGGCGGTTTGTATCTGTAACAACTGCAACAACAACTGCGTTAAGATTTTCTTTGTTTGCAGCTTCTATAAATTTATCTACATCCTTTTTGCGTACAACTACTGCCATTCTTTCCTGGCTTTCGCTGATTGCAAGCTCTGTACCGTTTAAACCTTCGTACTTCTTTGGAACCTTATCAAGGTCGATTTCAAGTCCCGGGGCAAGTTCACCGATTGCAACAGAAACACCACCGGCACCAAAGTCGTTACAGCGGCGGATCATAAGGCTTACGTCTTTATTGCGGAAAAGGCGCTGAATCTTACGCTCTTCTACGGCATTACCCTTCTGAACTTCTGCGGCTGCTGTAGTAACTGACTTTTCTGTGTGTACTTTAGAAGAACCTGTTGCACCACCAATACCATCGCGGCCAGTTCCACCACCCAAAAGAATGATGATGTCCCCTGCTTCCGGGCGTTCGCGGATTACTGTATCAACAGGAGCAGCGGCAATAACAGCACCAAGCTCCATTCTTTTTGCAAGGTAACCCGGATGGTAGATTTCTTCTACCTGACCTGTTGTAAGACCAATCTGGTTTCCGTAGCTTGAAAATCCCTGTGCTGCTTCGCGGCAGAGTTTAATCTGAGGAAGTTTTCCTTTTAATGTATCTTTTAAAGGAACTGTAGGGTCTGCAGCACCTGTAATACGCATAGACTGATATACCCATGAGCGTCCCGAAAGCGGGTCACGGATGGCACCACCAAGACAGGTTGCGGCTCCACCAAAAGGTTCAATTTCTGTAGGGTGATTGTGAGTTTCGTTTTTGAACATCAAAAGCCAGCGTTCTGTTGCACGCTTATCATCCTTTTTAAGAGGACGGCCTTTTTCGTCTGCAGTGTAATGAACATCAATATAAACAGAGCAGGCATTGTTTTCTTCGGAAACTTCCATATCCTCAAGCTTTCCGTGCTTTTTAAGATACTTCATTCCGATTACAGCCATATCCATGAGGCAGACTGGTTTATCTGTACGTCCGGCATAAAGGTCGGTACGCATATTTGTATAATTTTCAAGTGATTTTTTGAAGAGCGGTGCATAAGGTCCGTCTTCGATTTTGATGTCTTTTAATTCTGTTAAGAATGTTGTATGGCGGCAGTGATCAGACCAGTAAGTGTCGAGTACACGGATTTCTGTTTCTACAGGATCACGTCCTTCGCCCTTAAAATAATCCTGAAGGAATTTGATATCCGCAAAGTCCATCGCAAGACCCATTTTGTTGCGGTATTCTTCGAGCTTTTTATCGTTGAATCCGATAAAGCCTTTTACAACAGGGATATCATCAGGATTTTCGATCTTCATCGCAAGAGTTGCAGGCTTTTTATCGTCTGTAAGGCGTGAATCAACCGGGTTTATTACATAGTTCTGAATTTTTTCTATATCTTTTTTAGAGATTTTTCCTTTTAACAAAAGAACTTTTGCACAGCGTACAACAGGAGGCTCAGAATTAACCTTTACATTTTTAAGCCCCGCACGTAAAAGAGAAATACACTGTTCTGCACTGTCGGCTCTCTGATCATACTGTCCCGGAAGATATTCCCAGATGATTACGGTGTCCTTGTCGGGATTTGGAAGAAAATCGAAGGTAACAAAATCGCTCTGCGGCTCGGAGAAAATACGTGTGGCCGCAATCTTTGCTACTTCGTCAGAAACATTTTCTATATCATAACGATTTAAATAACGAACGCCTGTAACTCCAGGAATTCCCAAAAATCCATTAATCTGTGATAAAAAATTGCGTGCTTCGTTTTCGAACCCTGCACGTCTTTCTACGTAGAGTCTGTACATAGAAAAAAGTATAATATTTTTTTTTAGTTAGTACAATGAGGGAAAATCTTTCTGCCGGTTCTGATTAGCAATACTGATTGCCGGTCTGAATATCACTCTGATTAAATGCTTACACCGTAAACTTTATCTCGCGGCCGGTTTTCTGATACTGGTAGTAGCGGACGCCGGCGGCATTCATCAGTTTTTTGGAAACTTCTACGGATGGGGTTCCGTCGTATTTATTTTCGTCGTAAACAACTGTTTTAATTCCGGACTGGATGATTGCTTTTGCACATTCGTTGCACGGAAAGAGTGTTACATAGATTTTACAGCCTTCGAGAGAGCCACCCCTGTAATTCAGGATTGCATTTAATTCGCTGTGGCATACGTATGCATATTTTGTATCCATTGTGTCGCCTTCGCGTGCCCACGGAAATTCATCATCGGAACAGCCGAGCGGAAATCCGTTGTATCCCATTGAACGGATTTTATTATCAGGCCCAACGATGCACGCTCCAACCTGAGAGTTTGGATCCTTTGAACGTAAGGAAGAAAGACGCGCTACTCCCATAAAATATTCATCCCAAGAAATATAATCTGCTCTTTTTGGTACACCTGTTCCCATTTTTTTCTCCTATAAAATAATCATCATAAAATTATCAGATAATCTATTTAATTTTTTACAAATTACTGTACTGAGATTTCTCCCTGGAAGAGGCACGAAACTCCTCCGGTAAGACTCACTCCATCATCAGTGTATTTAACTGTAAGCACACCACCCGGAAGTTCAACCGAAATCTCCTGATTTTTTTTGCAGTAACCGTTTATTACAGAAGCAATTACTGCAGCTACAGCTCCCGACGGAGATGACTGAACTTCGCCTGTTCCCATCTGCCAGCTTCGCATCTTTATTTTATTCGGAGATTCAACCTTTACAAACTGGATATCGGCTCCATCGGGGAAGGCTTCGTTTCGTTCGAACACAGGACCATTCTTTTCTACATCGACCATATCAACATAATTAGAAAAAAGTACACAATTATCTCTTTCGAATAAAACTTTAACGGCGTTATAATTTAATCCTTCTGCGCAGACTGTGATATTCTGTGGGGCAGATTCCGGAAGATGCATAAAAAGTTCTACGCTCGAAACTTTATTGTTGTTTTTATAAAGAGTCACATTCTGAACTCCGGCCTTTGTTTCTATAGAAACCGTTCTTGTGTTCTGCGAAGAAAGAAGATTATTATCGTTTACATATTTTGCTACGGCACGGATTTCGTTTCCATACTGAGTCTGAAGTTCACCTTTTGATGAATAAACTTCCATAGAAAAATCAGCGGTTTTAGCTTTTTTTACGATGATTAATTTTTCGGCTCCGATCGAAGTCTTTCTGTTACAAAGCTTAACTGCAAACGCACAGGGGTTATAAATATTATAATCATCCGCATTAAGAATGATATAATCGTCGCCTGTACAATCGTATTTTTCGAAGTGCATTTTCTGCTCGGAGTCGAACAGATTTCTGATGTTTATAAGCTGTGTATTTTCAGGCGAAAAACCAAGAAGCAGACAGTCGGCGACTGAATCAGCAATGTCGAAAGATGTGATGCACGGAATCTTTTTATCTATTGAATAAGATTTAAATCCGGTTGCACTCGAAGTGATTATATAATCAAGCTTTTCTTCAAAATTTCCAGATGTGAATGTTCCCGCTTTAATTCCGAATTCATTTAAGACAGGAATGTTTTCTTCGGACGCATAAAGATTAAATCCAAGGCTTTCGAATTTTTTTGCAACAGGTGGAAGCTTTTGAATATCGCTCTTCTGGATATTAAAAAGGATATTTCCCTTAGAGCTCATCGTATTGCCGGAAGCTATAAGACCTTTATAAATTGCTTCTTTTTTGATAGAAGAAAGTCCAAGCACCTGCCCGTGATTCTGCCTTTTATAATCATAAACCGGATACTTAACTGCAAAATATGGCGGAACTGAATGAATCTGAGTTTTAATGCCAACTTCTTCGAGGCTCTGACCAAGCATAACTCTTGAAGCAAGAGAAACAACAGGAAGCCCCGTAATTTTAGAAATGAACGGAATATTTGCAGAAACAACGGCGCTCACTTCTTTTACGTAAAGATCGTTATTGTAATTTATAAATCTGATTGTCAAAAGACCGCGTACTTCGAGCTTTAATGCAATCTCTGATGATTTTTTTATCATCATCTCGCGGAGCACGTCGCTCAAATTCATTACAGGATAAACTTCTACAACATCTTTTTCTTCGGAAACAAAGCGTTCCATTATGCCCGGAATGAATGTGTTTCTTGTGTCGCTTATGAGGTTTACTTCGAATTCCGGTCCGTCCATAAAGCTCTGTGTTGTAACAAGGTTTTTGGAAATAAAGGTTGCTTCTGCGTTTGCACCAAGAATCTTTACATCCTGCTGTTCCAGGAATTTTGTAAGCTTTATAGAATCTTCTCCGCCAAAAGCTGTAACTACGCCTACCGGCTTTTCCATGTAAATAACATTCATCACGTCTTCGGCAGTTACCGGTTCTATGTAAAGACGGTCTGCATAGCCGAAGTCGGAAGCAACGTCTATAGGGCTGTTGTTCATTATTACAACTTCGTAACCCATCTGGCGGTAAGTCTTGGCGCAAAGGATAGAAGCATAATCAGTTTCGCAAGATTGTCCGTAAAGGTTACTGCCCGAATCTATAATCAGGATTGTTCCCTTCTGAGATCTTTGTGCAATGGAAGAAAGATAAGGTTCTGCTTCGTCCATTGTGTCGTATGCGCAGTAAAAATATGGATGATAATTTTCGAAATGAGGCTCTGAATAAGAAACCCTTTTATAAACTGAATTAACGTGTGCAAGTTTTCTGCTCTTTGTTAAAGAAAGCGCATCCTGGCTCTGTGCCTTTACGCCGTTTGCCCCGATTATCGAAAGGCTTGTGATTGCTTGAATAAGATCATCACTATAACCGAATTTCTTTAAATCTACATAAAGGTCTATAGAAAGTGTACCTATTCCTTTCTTTACATCTTCGAGCTTCTTTTCTAAATCTGCAATATTCTGAATGTGATCTAAGAACCACCAGTCTACCTTTGTTTCGCGGTAGATTTCTTCGTGCGACATGATGTTTCTTTTAATTGCTTCGAAGATTGCATAAACCTTGAGTGCTTTTTCTTCCTGAACGTGCTTACGGATATCGTCGTTTGTTTCGCCTTCGTAATCCTTGAGTCTTAAACCTAAAGTGCCATCGGTATTTGTTCTTAAAGCCTTCATCAAAGCTTCTTCGAAGGTTCGTCCGAAAGCCATTGAAGGATTTTTTATATTGCATGAAACACAGATGCTGTCCGGCTTTGGAGAAAAACAGGTTCTGTCGTCGTTTACTTTTGAAACTTCCGGAAGTGAATATCCTATGGCTAAAAGACCTGCAACGCGTGGAATCGGGTAACCTGTTGCTTTTGTAACAAAAGGAGTGAACTCACAGGCGCGGGGATTTACTTCTATTACAACGTATTCTTTTGAATTAGGTTTTAATCCGAATTTGATGTTACATTCACCGGTGATTCCAAATGCATTTGTAATCCTTATGGCCGCACTCTGTAAAATCTGCATTTCATCTTCGCTTAAAGAAACTGCAGGGCTTACGCTTATAAACCTTCCGTCCGAAGTGCCCACAGGATCAAAATTTTCTACAGAACCGGCTGTTATGCAGTGACCGTATTCATCGCGCATTAAGATAAAATCAATTTCTTTCCAGCCCGCAATACATTTTTCTACGAGCACCTGGTGAAGAGGTGATTTTTTTAAAAGCTGAGTTACAGTTTCTATCATCTCTTCCTGATTATTTACAATGCGACCGGGAGCACGTCCGAATAAAACTGCAGGGCGCACAGTTACAGGATAACCGATTGAACTTTCCGCAAATAAAACTGCATCTTTAAGAGACGCTGCCATTTTGGACGGAATGCACGGTTCATTCATCTTGAGCATTACATCTTTGAATGCCTGGAATTCCTGTGAATTATTTATAGACTGAGTAGTTACGCCAAGAAGAGTAACATTATTATTCGAAAGAAATGTAGAAACAGAAAGCTGGAGCGCAAGTGTTAATCCGCTCTGACCTGCCAAAACCGGAAAGAGGGAATCGACCTTTTCTTTTATTATGATTCTTTTTACGGTTTCTAAAGTTAAAGGTTCAATATAAATCTGAGCAACCAGACACTTATCTGTAATTATTGAATTTGGATTTGGGGAAATTAAAACAACTTCAAGTCCTTTTTCGTGAAAAACCCTGCAAGCCTGAGCAACGGCAAAATCATTTTCAGAGATATGATTTTCGTTTAAGGATGAGGCTCCGAACACTAAGACTTTTTTTAAAGAAACATTCTGAGGCATATTTTCTTTATAAAACGATTAGACAATAAAGTCAATCTTTTGTTATGAGCCTTTTACAAAAGTCTAAAAAAAAGTATTCTTATGGAATGAAAAATTTTTATAAGCTTATTATTTTGTTACTACCCCTCTTTCTTTTTGTTTCCTGCGGAAAAAGGATTTACGAAATCTCCATGGATGATAAACTTTTTGAACAGTTTAAGGAAAAAGGCTTTTTTGAAGGAAAGATTACATTTAAAAAATATCCCGAAGGAAAAGCTTACGAAATCATAGAAATGAAAAAGTTCCGTATAGAACTTGTTTCTTCTGAACTTGAAAAATTAGAAAAACCGGTTTATAAAAAAGCAATTAAAGGCGGAACAATAAAAAAAGTTACCATAAAAAATCCCGATAAAACCTGGTTCTCTTTTAATGTTCCGTTAGAAAGACGAACACTTTATCCATGCATTCCTTTTACAGAGGACTGTCCCGCTAGTATTAATATAGAAGAAATTAACGAAGATTCACTTTATACAATCGAAAATATTCCTCAGAACTACATCGCACTTCCCGTAAAAATTAATTCAGGCAAAGAAGATGAAAAAATCCTTTATTCTGAAGATGAAGGCTATCCTCTTTTCGAAGCTGATTTTGCAAAGACAGATTCTCCTGATGTATTTGACCCACTTAAAAAAGAAAACAAAACTGATGACACTGATCTTGTAGCATTTATGCTTATGCAAAGCTGGATATATGCATTCGATTATAATCCAGGCTATGATCGTGAGCAGCATAATGCTTTACTGGTAACAGACTATATTTTCTCCAAACCCGAAAAAGAAGAAATCACCTTTGTTTCTGCCGTAGGAGACATGATGCTTGGTCGCGGTGTTCAGGATTCCATGTTTGCTACAAAAAAAGCGGAAACTGTTTTTACAGACACAATGCCAATCCTTAAAGAAAGTGATTACACAATCGGAAACCTTGAATGCGTTGTTACAGAGCGTAACCTTAAGACGCCGAAAACCTATAATTTTAAAGTTTCTAAAGAAAGCCTAAAGTATCTTAGCGAAGCCGGTTTTGATTATCTTATGATGACAAATAATCACTCCTATGATTACGGGGAAGAAGGATTTAAAGACACCCTTAAAGCAGTAGCCGAGGCGGGTTTTGCAACTTCGGGTGCCGGCTATACCAAAGAAGAAGCAATGAAGTTTTACCGCACAATTATAAACGGTCAACATTATTCCATTCTTTCTGTGGGTGCCTACCCTGTTGAAAATTCAGGCTTTAACGGAGAAAAACAGGCAACCGCTACGGACACAAGAGCGGGTGTTATCTGGAAAAGTCCCGAAGTAATTGAACTTGTAAAAGAAGAAAAAAAGACCGGAGCTGTAATCATCATAAACGTGCATGCGGGCTCGGAATACGTTAAAAAACCGAATGCAGTGCAACAGAGTTTTTATAAAGAGCTTTGCGATGCCGGTGCCGATGTAATTTTTGGCTCACATCCGCACATCCTTCAGCCGGTAGAAATGTATAACGGAAGCCTTATTGTGTGGTCGCTTGGAAACTACATCTTTCCTGGAATGGATGGAATGGCTGGCGCTACAGACACAATGATTATTCGTGCAGGTTTTAACAAAAATAAGCTTATTTATTACAGAAAATTCCCAGCCCGGATTGATAACACTAAGGTGCGCTTAAAAAAATAAGTGCAAAATCCCTAAAGTCTTGTATAAAAAAGAGTTGATATTGGGCGAAAGTCTGTTAAAATTAATATAATGTCCAGATTCGAAAAAGGCATATTATTTACCAACGACAACTGTATTGGCTGTAACAAATGTATTTCTCAGTGCTCGATTATCGGGGCCAACATTTCCGTTCTTTCGAATGGAAAGAGACGTATTCATATAGACGCCAATAAATGTAATCACTGCGGTAAATGTATAATCCAGTGCTCTCACAACGCAAGAGACTATACCGACGATGCCGGCAAATTCCTTTCGGATCTTAAAAAAGGCAAAAAGATCTCGCTCATCGTTTCTTCATCATTCTTTACACTTTACCGCGAAAAAGCCCCGAATATTCTTGGGTACTTAAAATCGCTTGGTGTAGAAAAAATTTACGATTCATCTTTTGGTAGCGAGATTTCTGTCTGGGCTCATACAAACTATATTTTAAAACACTATGATGATCCGCCGGAAGAAAAAGCATTCATTGCACAGCTCTGCCCGGCTCTTGTAAATACAATTGAACTTTATCATCCGGCCCTTTTGAATAAAATAATTCCGGTTCAGTCGCCTTCTTCGTGCGTTGCAATCTATGCAAAAAAATATCTTAACGACACAAACGACTTTGCATACCTTTGTTCCTGCATCGCAAAAAAAGACGAAATCGACTCGCCTGATTCATTCAAAATCTTCCAGTACAGCATCACTTTTGATCACCTTTTCCGCGAGCTTCCGGAAGCAGAAAATTTCAAAAAAACTGCAATCCCTGAATTACGTGCTGTAGGACTTGGAAGACTCATCACAACCTGCGGTGGATTTAAAGAAGCTGTAAGTTACTTCCTTCCTCACGGTGAATATCTTCTTTCTATGGAAGGAATGACTGAATATAACCTTAAGACTCTGGAAGATTACACAACAAAGGATTACTCTTCTTCGCAGCCTCTTATGGTAGATATTCATGCCTGCATCCATGGATGTATTGAAGGCCCTGGTATTGAACGTAAGAAATTTAATTCTTCGGACATCCACAAAAAAATTGCAGAGATTCACAAGGGCTCTGTTTTCTCGGTTGCAAAATACGACGACCACGAAAAAAACCTTGAATCATTAAACGAACTATTTTCCAAGCTCGACATAAACGATTTTCACAGAAACTTTACCGACCGCTACAAACAGCCTATGCATATACCGGATTCAACTTTCAACGAGATTTTTGAATCGATGTATAAAAACACTCTGGAAAAACGAAACATAAACTGCAGTTCCTGCGGATATAAAACCTGCTGGCAGATGGTAAGCGCAATTGCCTACGGCTACAACAAAAAAGAAAACTGCATCAACTACATGAACGAAGAGCTTGAACGCCGCCTCTACCTTGATTCCCAGGTTGATTTAAGGAACAAACAGGCTTACATAAGAGACACCGCAGAATTAATAAACAATAATCCTGGAGTTGATTATCTTATTGGCTCGGGCGACATAAACCGATTTAAAATCATCAACGACTTATACGGAAACATAACGGGAGACTTAGTTCTTAAAAGAGTTGCCGATGTCTTAAAACAAACCATTGAATCTGAAGGAATTGTTGCAAGATTGAACGGCGGCCAGTTTGCATTCTGTGTTGAACATACGGTAGAAAATCTTGAGCGGCTCAGAAGCGTACAAGCTTTTGACTGTTCAGACCTTGGCGTTTCCTTCCCTGTTACCATGAGGTGGGGTCTTTACGTTACAGAACATATTCCCGAAGAACAGGTAATCATGTTCATGATAAACTGCGCAAACCTCGCAATGGATAAGACAAATTCACCTTTTAAAAATACCTACACGGTATTCACAAAGGATTTACGCGAGCAGCTTAAGCAGGAAACAATCATCTCGACTCAGTTAAAACCGGCTCTGGAAAACAACGAATTTAAGCTTTACTTCCAGCCGCAATATTCAACTGCTACCGGAGAGCTTGCAGGAACAGAAACCTTGTGCCGTTGGATTAAACCAGACGGAGAAATAATCACACCGGGAGTTTTCATTCCTATTGCAGAAAAAAACGGCTTTATAAGAAATTTAGACGAAGCAATCTGGAAGATGGCATTCCAGACTATGCGTAAATGGCTCGACAAGGGTTATTCTCCGGTTCCTCTTTCTGTAAATATTTCGCGCATAAGCTTAACAACAGACGCACTCATCTATTACATTGCAAGATTAAAGAGCGAATTCAACATGCCTACCGAATTAATCCACTTTGAAGTAACCGAAAGTGCATATATGTCGGAACAGACTGAGCTTGTAGAACGAATACAAAAAATCCGTGAGCTTGGTTTCCAGGTTGCAATGGACGACTTTGGTTCGGGCTATTCTTCTTTAAACAGCTTAAAAGACATTCCTATAGATATCTTAAAGCTCGATATGGGCTTTTTACGCTCGAGCCAGAATCTTGAACGAGGCGGCTGTATTCTTAATTCCATAATCAAAATGGCACAGGCGCTCGAATTCATAACGATTGCAGAAGGTGTAGAAACAGAAAGTCAGGCAAATTTCCTTAAGAGTCTTGGCTGCGACATCATTCAGGGATTTTTATATGCCCGCCCTATGCCCGAAAAGGATTACGAAAAACTGATTATTTCTAAAGAAAAGCATTTTGTGGTACAGCGCCCGAGTGTTCATGGAAAAATCAGTGCAGAGCATTTTAACGACCCTGATTCTGTAGAAAACCTGATGTTCGAACATTATTCAGGCCCATCGCTTTTTATCCAGTACGACGAAAGTTCAGAAAAATTCTCTGTATTAAAAATCAACGAAAAATTCATCAACTTACTGGAAAAGCAGAATCTTTCTGTAAATAAAATCCATCATCAGATAGAAAATCTTTTAAACTCAAAGGCACGAAAGGAACTTCAGACTACACTTAAAGAAACTCTTTCAAGCGCAAACGAACAGACGCTAGTCTTCCCTATCAGAACCGAAAAAACACGAAAAACCATCTGGCTTAAAAATCACATCTGGCACATAAGTTCAATCGGAAACATTCATACCCTTTTTGTTTTGAGTGATGATGTTACAAAAGAGCAGACTTCCAACGATATTGTTTCTTTAACGAACAAGCAGATTATGCTTTTACTCCACCTGCCTCACGTTGGAATGACTTTAACTCATATTTCTTTTGATCCTTCAAGAATTTTTGATTCTGTAAGAGCCGATGTCCTTCAGGTAAACGACGCCTTCTGTGAATATTCGGGTTACAGCCGCGAAGAAATTTTAAGCATGGAAGGAAGAAAGTTTATAGAGATTATGCATCCGCTTGATATTCCAAAATTCCTTACAAAGGGATGGCAGCTTATAAAATCGGGATTAAAAGATCCTCTTACCTTAATCTACCGCGCTAAAAACGGAAAAGGCAAATACGTAAAAGTTAAGATGATAAGCGTTGGCGAAAAGCTTGCAGACGGCTCGTACCTCTTTGTAACAAATTACTACTACCCGGAAGCCATAACAGAAGTTGCCCCTGAAGAAGTTTAATCCCCCGGACAATCAGTAAAATCATCCGGGAAACTGCAGAAGTCCCTTCATCCTTATTTCATTTTATCGTAGAAATTGTAATCGTAACCGTTATCGCTTGAAAGAGGTGCCTCTTTTAATTCAAAATAAATTACGGCATTCTTTTTTGCGCTAAGGTTTATCAAGCCATTTTCTTTTGCCTTAATCCTCTGGGACTGAATAAGAGGTTTTCCACTCATCCTTAAAACTTCAATCTGTTCTTTGTCGGGGTGGGCAGGTTCTCCCATGTCGTGCCAGATTTTAAGAGGATTTGTGGTTTCTTCATCTACTGTTTTTGTAAGAAGAAGATAATCATTCTGTGCCTTAGCACTAAGCGGAAGTTCAAAACTGTAAGAAAGACTATTCTTTTTTGTTTCGAGTGTAAGATTCCAGAGAATGCCCTTATATTCACCGCCTTTTGTCTTTACTATTACACAGTTTTTGTCGCGGTAAACACATTTTTCTTCGTCCTGTTTTAAATCTTTAAAGAATTTAAATGTCCAGTAAGTAGGTTTTTGAATAAGACCGTTTGCCACAAGACCAAATCCACCGTAGAAAGGAGTAAAAGGAACACCGCCTTCTTCGAATACATCGCCAAAAGTCCAGTAAGAATAGCCTGTCACATAATCTCCAATTTCGCTTAAAGTTCTGGCAATATATGCGGCATTCAAATTTGTGTCGTGCAGAGGACAGTTTGGAATGTATGATGTATTAAATTCTGTGATATAAAATGGAAGCTTTTTATAATCAGGATATTTTTCGATAATCTTCCGGCAGTTTTTGAGTGTGTCTAAGGTGTAATCAAGATTCATAAGCTTTGCATAACCGTAATGACCTTTGTACTCAGGTAATTCTGTCGTGTAGTGATGGCGTGAAATAAAATCGATTGGAGGCTTGTTCTTTTTACAGAATTCCATAAAACCTTTCATCCATTTTTCATCAGCTCCACCACAGATTGCAGGACCGCCGACCATAAAAGCCTTATTCACTTTTTTAATAGCCTTTGCTGTTTTTTCGTAGAGTTTAAAATATTCTTCCATGTCTGCATCTTTCCAAAATCCCGGAAGATTAGGTTCGTTCCACACTTCGATCGGCCAGCTAAGAACTTCGTCTCCATAGCGTTCAAGAAGGTGACGCAAAGTAGCCTGAACTAAATCACACCATTTATTATAATCAGCTGGTGGAGTTGTATTTCCTTTCCAGTAGAAGATGGTCTGTTCGCCCGAAGCAAGTTTATAAGGCATAAATCCAAGCTCTAAGAAAGGACGGATATTCAGAGAGATATAATCATCAACTACCCTGTCTAAATATGTAAAATTATATTCAATTTTCTGAGGTGCATTTTTCTTTACAAAATCCCAGTATTCTTTATAAGACGGAAAATCTTTGGAAGTCTTTTTTAATTTTGATGTATCGTAAAAAACCTGATAGATGGACATATCATCGCAGAAAAGCCCGTGTCCTCTTATAAATTTAAAACCGATATCTTTCTGTACAAGGGCAAGCTCATCAAGATATTCTTTTGTAAGGGCAAGACCCATTCTTCCGGTTCCAACACAAAAATCAACATTATTATTGAACTGAACTTTTTCGTTTCCTTTTAATTTTACGCTGTAATCCATATGAATTCCTCTTTTATATAATACAGAATAAACCCTTTTGCCACATTTTAACATAATCAAAATACGAAAAAATTGTATATTTTTATTAGTTTTTATTATTCTATTAACAACGGGGACAGCCCTCATTAAAGTAATTCTTTAAAACCAGGCCTTTTTATTGACAGTTTTATTTTTCCATAATAACTTAAAACTTATGAACAAATTAAATTTAGGACATTACATTAAGAAGTACTCTTTATTCTATGTGATTGCAATTATTACTGTATGTGCAAGTATCCTCTTAGATATGATTGCGCCTAAAGCAGTTCAGCATATTATTGATGATGTTATTATAGAAAAAAACATAGACGTCTTAAAAATATGGCTCTTAGTAATTCTTGGAATCGGAGTTGGACGCTGTATCTTTCAGTATACAAAAGAATTTGCGTGTGATTATGCGGGAAGTAAAATTGCTTCGGAAGTAAGAATCAATCTCTTTCAGAAAATTCAGAGCCTTTCTGCAAATTTCTTTGACGGGATAAATTCCGGAGAACTGATGTCTCGCGTAAAGGATGATGTAGACAGAATCTGGGATATTGCCGCTTTTATGGGAATTTTGATGATTGAAGTAATCGTTCGAACCATAAGCGCCATGTATTTTATGATAAGAATCAACTGGCAGCTTTCTCTGATTCCTATAATCGGGATGTCGATTACCGCAGTGATTGCAATCCTTATGGAAAAAAAGCTCGATGTTTTATTCGGAAACCTGGCTCAGAAAAACTCCGAATTGAACAACACAGCCGCAGAAAACCTTGCCGGAATAAGAACTGTAAAAGCTTTTGCAAGGGAAAAATACGAAATAAACAAATTTCATAAGCACAATCAGAAGTATTACGAGATAAACATCGATTTAAGCCGTGTTTTTGTAAAATATAATCCGATTATCCAGATTATTACACGCCTTATTTCGATTGCAACCCTCTTTCTTGGCGGACTTGTGGTTATAAAAGGTAATCCATTTAATGGAGGAAAACCTCTTTCTCTTGGTGAACTTGTTGCCCTTACCCAGTATTGTGGAGGAATTGTATGGCCAATGGAAATGCTCGGCTGGCTTACAAACGGATTTTCGAGTGCAAAGGCAAGTGTTAAACGCCTGGAAAAGATTTACAGCGAGATGCCGGACATCAACGATGAATCTTCACTTTCGGAAAACCTTGAAGACAGGGACATGGCCGAAAATATTTCTTCCAAGCTTTTTACTCCGGACGACATAAGCGGGGAAATAAGTTTTGAAAACGTAAGTTATAAGGCCGGCGGGAAATACATTCTTAAGGATGTGAGCTTTGATATTAAAGCCGGCCAGACGCTTGGTATTATGGGCGCCACAGGGTCTGGTAAAACAACTATAATCAACCTGTTAAAGCGTATGTATAATGTCACAGGCGGAAGTATAAAAATCGATGGTGTTGATATAAAAGATCTACCTCTTCCAACACTTCGCCGCTCAATCTCGTGTGTTATGCAGGATATCTTCTTATTCAGCGACACAATCGACGGAAACGTGCGTCTTGGAGAAAGAGAGACAATGACTACGGTACAGGTAAGATCGGCACTGGAACAGTCGCTTGCCTCTGAATTTGTAGACAAGATGGAAGAAAAAGAACAGACGGTAATCGGTGAACGCGGCGTTGGATTAAGTGGAGGCCAGAAGCAGCGTATTACGATTGCCCGAGCCCTTGCGCGAAGAACACCGATTCTTGTACTGGACGATTCAACTTCGGCGCTCGACACAGAAACCGAGCAGGATATACAGAAGGTTTTGGCAAATCTTAAGGGTATGACTAAAATCATCATCGCACACAGAATAAGTGCAGTAAGAAAGGCCGATAAAATCATCGTTTTGGATAAGGGAAAAGTATGCGAATGCGGAACCCACAATGAACTTATTAAAAAGGGTGGATTGTATAAAGAAACTTACGATTCACAGTATTCATAATTTGATGTGAGGAAAGAATGAACAGTTATAAAATTGATGAGGCACAGGTAAACAGCTCAAAATTTAAGACAATGCCCCGTCTTTTTAAATATCTTTTAAAATATAAAAAACGAATTCTCCTTGTTTTTCTTCTTATGGGAATTGGAACTGCGGTAGACCTTATTAATCCGCTTTTGATTAAATCTTCCATAGATAATTATATTTCAATAAAAGATATTCAGGGACTAATCAAGCTTACAATTATCGGGCTTGTTATAAACATTGTTGCCGTTATTGCAATCAAACTCCGAATGTATCTTATGGCTAAAACAAGTAACAAGGTAATTCAGGAGCTCAGACAACAGTTGTACGATCACATTCAGACTCTGGACCTTGCATTTTTTGATTCACGTCCAAGCGGAAAAATTCTTGCCCGCCTTATTGGTGATACAAACTCGCTTAAAGACATCATCGAAAATGCCGTTACAACCTTAATTCCAAACCTGGTTTCCGTAATCGCCGTTATGATTATCATGTTCATAATGAACTGGAAGCTTGCTCTTGCGGCCCTCTGTTCCCTTCCATTCTTAATCGCCGGTGTCTTCCTCATCTCGATTAAGGCAGAAAAACACTGGAAAGCTAAAAGGCAGAAATCTTCGAACATGAATGCATTCATAAACGAAGACCTTTCCGGAATTAAAATCATCCAAAGCTTTAGAGCCGAAGACGAAACAGATAAAACCTTCCAGAGCCTTGTATGGGATGACCGAAAAGAATTTATTAAGGCTGTCCGCTGGTGCGATGCATTTGGTTCCTGGATTGATTTATGCTGGAGCGTAGGCACAATGTGTCTTTACCTCGTAGGTATATGGATTTTGGGAATAGATACTGTTTCCATTGGTACATACATCGCTTTTGGTTCTTACGTTGGAATGTTCTGGCAGCCGATTATGAACTTAAGTAACTTTTACAATCAGTTTATAAATGCTGCAAGCGGTGCCGAGCGTATTTTCGAAATCATCGATAACAAGGCTTCAATCGTAAGTAAACCTGATGCTCCTCTTATGCCTGCCATAAACGGTAAAGTTGATTTTAAAAAGGTAACTTTCGGATATACCGGCGAAACAAAGATCTTAAAAAAGGTTGATTTTTCTGTAAAGGAAGGAGAAACCATTGCTCTTGTAGGACCAACGGGTGCCGGAAAATCTACAATCGTAAACCTTATAAGCAGATTTTACGATGTTGATGATGGTTCAATTCTTATAGATGGTCAGGATATCCGCGATGTAGAACTGGAAAGCCTGAGAACCCAGATGGGTATAATGACTCAGGATAACTACATATTCAGCGGTACAATACGCGAAAATATTATGTACGGAAAACTTGACGCAACCGAAGAAGAAATGCTTAAGGCTGCAAAAGCTGTTCACGCTGATGATTTTATCCGCTTACTAGAAAAAGGCTACGACACAAAACTCACAGCCCGCGGTGGAGAACTTTCGAACGGACAGAGGCAGCTTGTGGCTTTTGCAAGGACTATGCTTTCGAATCCACGAATCCTTATTCTGGACGAAGCAACCAGCAGCATCGATACAAAAACTGAGCTTCAGGTACAGGCCGGCATTGCAAACCTTCTTAAAGGAAGAACAAGTTTTGTAATTGCGCACAGGCTTTCTACCATTCAGAACGCAGACAGAATTTTTGTAATCGATAAGGGTGGAATTGTCGAAAGCGGAAGCCCTGCAGAGCTCATGAAGAAAAAAGGTGAATACTATAAATTACGCCAGGCCCAGTTTGCATAATCACAGTGCATTCGGGGAGAGCATTTGGCGGCATGCATTTTTGGGTTTAAACAGCCTGATTCAGTTTTGAGCGGAGTTCGTAACACTTATCCCGCAGGCGTCGGACTTCGCTAAGACTGTTCATTATTTTTGCAGTTACATAAACATCGATTATACCGCTGTCAAAAAAGAAATCAGCAAAAGTAAGAAAACCGCCAACGTTCATGCTGTAATCCTGCGGCATGGTAATCCCACCAAGAACATTCTTAAGCTCACGTAAATAATAATTCACATTTTCCATTGAACCCGCTGCATCATTCAGTTTTGAATGCTTGATTAAATCTGTTATAAGGCCACCGCCAAGAACATCAACAATTCCCCAGTTTCGTGCGGAGGAAAGCTTTTTTTCTGCCTCATCGAGCGTAGAAATAAGCTGATGTGTAAGACTGAGCGCGCGATTTATCTGTGTCTGATCATTCATATTAAAACCTCCGGGGGAAATTAATGTGGAATCATTGTCCCTGTCGTTTTAAAATATAACACCTTTTATAGTGAAATTAAATAAAAATATGATAAAATATAAATATGAATTACGATGAATTGATTAAAACTGCCATGATGATGACGGAAAAATCTTATGCGCCTTACTCGCACTTTCATGTGGGGGCTGCCCTTTTAGACAAAAACGGGAAAATCTGGAGCGGATGCAATGTGGAAAATGCTGCATACGGACCTAGTAACTGTGCCGAACGAACTGCCGTATTCAAAGCCGTGAGCGAAGGGGTTAAAGAATTCCAGGCGATTGCGATTGCAGGTGGACCGGAAGATTCAAACGGAAAAGTCGTGATTCAGGATTTCTGCCCGCCTTGTGGAGTATGCCGCCAGGTTTTGAGTGAATTCTGTACAAAGGATTTTAAAATAATTTTAGTAAATGGAAAATCAGAGACAAAAGAATTTACACTTGGAGAATTATTGCCGGAAAGCTTTTCGCTAAAGGATTAAGATAGCAGCCTCGGAAATCAATGGTATTTCGGAGAAAAAAAGCCCTACCCCAGAATAATTAAAATCTCTTACACAAAAGTAAAAGGCCTTCGAGCAGTGCTTCGTGTTCGTGCGGTGCAATTCTTGCATAAAGAGTTTCGGGGGTGTCGCCTTCCATAACGGGAACTTTTTTCTGTAAAAGGATTTCGCCGCCGTCGCAAACTTCGTTTACAAGATGAACGGTACAACCGCTTTCTTTTTCTTTATTTGCTAAAACCGCTTCGTGAACGTGATGTCCCCACATTCCAACCCCACCGTATTTTGGTAAGAGAGCCGGATGCAAGTTTATGATTTTATCTTTATATTCGTTTAAGATTTCGCCTGCAAGGACAGTAAGGCATCCGGCTTCTACAATCACCTGAACGCCCTTCTCCTTACAATCTTTGAGCATTGCGTTACTTACTGCTGTTCGTTTTTCGTCTCTGGAAGAATCTTGTGCTACCTCTTTTCCCATTACTGCATAGGGACTTCTAACTGTTGCAGGAATCCCCGCTTTCCCCGCACGCTCTAAGGCAAAGGCATCTTTATGATCACTTATTACAAGGACAATCTCGTAAGGACAGTCTTCTTTATGCTCCTTTTCGTAATCAATAAGAGCCTGAAGGTTTGTTCCTCCACCCGAAACTAAAACAGCAGTCTTTACGCGCATCGCTCTTAGTCCTCAAAAACAAGGTTATCTTTCTGAGTTTTTACTTCGTCTTTTGCGTATGCAACTTTACCGATTTTATAAGCCTTCATTTCCGGAATATCTTCCTTGGCATATTTATAGGCATTGTTATTGAACATCTTTAAGATTGCATCTGCATCTGCTTCTTTTACAGCAAGAACAAATCCGATTCCCATGTTGAATGTATTATAAATAGTAGAAACATCGGCACCGCGGCGGATAAGTTCCCCGAATACAGGAGGGATGTCCCAGCTGTCTCTTTTAATTACAGAGATGAGCTGCTTTTTACCAGGCTTTGCTTTTGGATACATTCTAGGAATATTTTCGTAGAATCCGCCGCCTGTTACGTGTACCATACCGTGTACCGACTTTCTGAATTTTTTGAGGACTTCCATGACAGGGCGCACATAGATGCGTGTTGGTGTTAAAAGAACTTCACCGATTGTCTTTCCTGTCTTTTTCCCGCTGATGATGAAAGGATCATCAAAATTAGTAACGAGTTTTCTTACAAGGCTGAATCCATTTGAATGAACACCTGTAGAGCTTAAACCAATAAGAACATCACCTTCGGAAATTTTATCTCCTGTAATCATGTCTTTCTTTTCGCCAACGCCTACACCAAAGCCTGCAAGATCATATTTTCCTTTATCGTAAAAACCAGGCATTTCTGCAGTTTCACCACCAAGGAGCGCACAACCTGTATCAACACAACCGTCTGCAACACCTTTAACAAGTTCTGCTGCAACACCTGCTTCGAGTTTTCCACATGCAATATAATCAAGGAAGAATAATGGCTGAACACCCGAACAAAGAATGTCGTTTACGCTCATAGCAACACAGTCAATTCCAACTGTATCGTATTTTTTCATCTGGAAAGCGATGTCTAATTTTGTTCCAACACCGTCTGTTCCACTTACCATTACAGGATTCTTATATCCCTTTGGAACTTCGAACATTCCGTTAAAGCTTCCAAGACCTGTTAAAAGACCAGGAATTGCAGTTCTTCTTGCATGTTCCTTGTATTTATTAACAGCGCGATAACCTTCTTCAACGTCAACACCAGATTCTTTATAAGATGCCATATTTTTCTCCTTTAAAATGATGGAAAATATACAAAAGAATATATCATAATGATATTTTTTTTTCTATAAAATTAATTTCAAAAACCCGGGAATCAATATCCCGGATATTAAATTAATCACTGAATCCTGAATAAGTCTGATTCAATTCGTAAAGAGAAAGAAGTAATGCTGCTGCAAAATCAGTTTCTTCCTGTGTAAGTTCTTTATTGAATTTGTTATTCATAAGGATTGTCGGAGTTTCGCTGATGTAATCAACTACTGCATAATCCTGACCATAAAGATTGATTTTTACACCGGCATTTGCATTTGCAAGCATGTTATAAACTTTTCCATCTCTGAGCATCTGATTAATCGGAGTAACTTTTACAGGCATATAAGAATTATCCGAGATGATTACAGATTCTGTAGAAGGATTTACCTTGAGCTTTGTCTTGTCGATTACGATATAATTTTCCGAAGCATTTTTTACGATGTTATCCTTACTGAGCTTTTTTGTACCGCTTAAGAAAACAACTTCGTAAATCAGCTTTTTAGATTTTTTAAAATCAGAAATAAAACCGCTCTTGCTGTCGTAGTCTGCCATTCCGTATTTAGAAAAATCAATTTTCTTTTCTTTTGTCTGACTGTCGCTTACAAGTTTATAATCGCCCCATGTAAATGTATAAACATCCCAGTCAATTTCTGATTTAAAAGTTGTTGATGTATATTTATTTACATCCTTAAGATAAACAGTTCCGGTTGCACAGGAAACAACCCCACAAATTAAAACCACGGCTATAATCAAGCCTTTAAAAAATGTATTTCTTTTCATACTAAAGAGTATATTTTTTATAAGTTTTTTTGTAAATAACTAGCGTGTTTTTCTGAATCTGTTTGTAAGAATGCAGAGGATTGTGAGGATGAGTCCGCAGGCACAGGCAGTGTTGAATTTATAGCTTCCCGCAAGATTATAAGTATAAAGCGCCAGAGTCGGAAAATCTCTGATAGAAAGAACTAATGGAAGAGATGCATCTCCAAGGCTTACTGCAAAACAATAAAAAAATGCTGAACGTAAAACCTTTTTGCACGAAGGAAGATAAAGCCTTAAAAGCATGTCGAATTTATTTTTTGAAAGAAGCTTTGCTGCATTTTCTGTTTCCGGTAAAATCTGATTGATCCCGTTCTGAATCTGTCGGTATGCGATGGGCCAGTATAAAAGAAACTCCAAAAAAACTAAAAGTGATGCTGATGTATTATGGAAGATGAGCGAGAAAACCCACGAAATTACAACAGAAGAAATTGCCATCGGGATAAATGGAATTACAGAAAAAATTAATCTTCCCTGCTTTTTAAAAACACGTACTAAATATGAATATAAAAATGCCACCACACTGCATAAAAGAGAGGTCACTACCGCAACAGTGAGTGAGTTTTTAAGGGCTGCAAGGAATTTTTTAGAAGAAAAAAGAGTTGAAAAATTATAAAAAGAAAAAATCCTTTCCCCCGCTGCCTTTTTTGTAAATGACGAAATCGCGATAGAAAAAGCAGGCCCCATAAAAAAGAGCAAAATTAAAAGTGCAAGGATTATAAAACCGATAACTTCCGGACCTTTTTTTATGGAAGATTTCTTTCGCTCAGGGAAGAAAATGCCCGGTGTATATATCTGACTTTTTTTAGAAACAAAGCCGTATAAAACTACAAAGAGTAAAGCTGCAATTGTTTCTATAACCGCAAGTTTGACGGCAGAAGAAGTTTCCAGCGTTGTTCTTATGGAATGATAGATTTCTACTTCCAGAGTTGATTTTCCAACCGGAGAAAACAAAAGAACAATCATAAAGCTGAAAAAACAGAAAAGGAAAACCGGAATACATGCCGCCCCGATTGCCCCGCTGAGCTGTCTTAAAGTGATTGTAAAAAAAATGCGTCCTTCGCCCGCTCCCAATAGACGAGCCGCATTTTCATTTTCCTTTGGAAGCTGTTCCCAGGCATCGTGCACAATTCCTGTTACAAGGGGGAAATTATAAAATCCCTGTGCAAGAACAAGCCCTGTTGTAGAATACAGGAATGTGAGGGAAGTATTTAAGGCAGTATTGACCGTACCGTTTATACCAAAAAAACTTACGTATCCTAAAGCAACAATGAGCGGTGGTACACAAAGGGGAACAGCCGAAAGAGATAATAAAAATTTCCGTCCTGCAAATTTTCTATGGGAGGTATAATATGCCGCTCCTACACCGATTATAGAAGCGACAAGGGTTGATAAAAAAGCAGTTTCTAAGGTATAGACGAAAACTTCCATCAGCTCTTTCACGGATTTTTAGTTTAATGTTTTAGAAGGAATAGGAGCAGCTTTGTGATAGCTTACAGGCAAGTCGACCCTCTTATTTACCGGGAACATCCACTGAGTTAAAGGAATTACGTTCTGAGCCTCTTCGCTTACTAAAAAGTCGATTAAAAGCTCTGCAGCCTTTTTATTTTTTGCGCCCTTAACAATTCCGGCTCCTTCTACCTGCATTACGTGTCCATCTGTAAACAAAAGCGCATGGTTTTCGTCGCCTTCGTCGTATTCAACGTGATATGCAGGACTTGTTGTATAACTTATTACAAGCGGTGCTTCTCCGTCTGTGAACATTCCGTATCCTACAGACCAGCTTGGTGCAACTGTGAGTAATGATGGTTCAAGACGCTTCATATAGTCATCAGCTTTGTCTCCATAAACTTTGTCTACCCATGTTTTAAAACCAAGACCCGGTGTACTTGTTCGTGGATCCATGATGATGATTTTTTTTGCATAAACCGGAAGAGTTAAATCTTCAAGACAGGTTGGAGCAGGTAAATCTGATTTTGTATTAAAGATGAATGCAAAGTGGCTGTAATCATAAGGAGTTAAAATGATTTTTGCCTTTTTTACATCTTCTTCGCTCTGAATCTTCTGTTCCGGATTTAAGTCTCCATAGAATTTATAGTCAATATCTTTGTAAGAAGACGGAACATAAGGAGTTAAAACGCCGCTTTCGTAAGCCTGAACAGCAAGGTTATTATCAAGACCAATGATAACATCTGCATAAGGGTCATCTTTTTCTAAAATAGCTTTAGGAAGAATCTGACCGCTATCCGGACATTCAGCGTATTCAACTTTGATGCCGTATTTTGCTTCGAAGAGCTCTGCAATTTTCGGGCCTGCACCCCATTCATCAGAGAATGAATGATACGTGTAGACAACAACTTTCTTTGCACGCTCAGAATCAGTTTTTTTACAGCCAAAAAGACTGCAAACCAGTAATAATGAAATGATTAAAAATCGGACAGACTTTGCCCGCTTAAGGTATGTGTTATTCATGCCTTCCTCCGCCGGTACTAACCGGATCAGGTTCTAGGGTATAATCTCAGCAAATTACTGTGCCAACGGCCGTAAAATGCACCCCTGCAATTTTTTGAGTAAAAAAAATCACACGAAAGAAATCTTCCGTGTGATTAGTTATAGACTAAAATCTAAACTTTGTCTATCGATTAGAAGAATTTAAATTCAAGTCCGATTCCGGCATAGAATGAGTTACGCTGGAACTCGATTGTTGGATAGTCGATTCCACCAATTGGTGTACCAGTATCATAAGTTGCTGTCTTCTTCTGGAAGTCGATAATCCATCTTGCATCAAGAACAAGACCAATGTGGTTTGTAAGATAGAACTTAAAGTCAGCTCCACAAACAAATCCCATCTTGAACACATTGTCTTTTACAAGTGACTTTGTCTGTTCATAAACTTCACTAAGGTTTCCTGCATTAAGGTCGAAAGCAAAGTTTACACCGGCACCAAATCCTACTGTGAATTTCCAGAGGTCAAGGTTGAGCCATGCCATTACAGGTACATCCAAAAGCCATGTATCGTAATCATAAGTTGTGTAATCTGGATTCATAGAAGCGTTATTGAACTGAATCTTACTCTTTGTAAGGTTTAATTCAGCCTGTACACCAAGTCCGCCGAGTAATGCGAAGTTAGCATATGCTCCAAATCCGAATTCAAATGGAGTTTCCATTGTAGTGTCAGCAATTTGTGACCATGTAGAATCCATGTCAGTAGACAGGTTGCGTCCGAAGTTTCCTCTTGCACCAACTTCAAAATCGAGTGCGAAAGTTGCGCTTACCATACAAACTGTCATTACAATTGCAGCAATAATCTTTTTCATGATAATTTTCTCCTTTAATAAGAAAAATTTATACATACAACAACGTTGCATAAAATGTATATGTAATTATAAACTTTTTTTACTGGAATGTCTTAAAAAATATCATAAGATATTTCTTATTATTGCTAACCTTAATTATTTACTACTTTTTTGATGGCGTCAAGCAATTCCGAATACTCAGTAAAAGCCGGGTATTCGGGGTAATCCTTTATAATCTGAGGAGTTGAGCGGAACAAAAATCCGGCTTTAGAAGCCTTAATCATGCCAAGGTCGTTAAAGCTGTCGCCTGATGCAATTGTCTCAAATCCGCATGACTGAAGTGCTTTTACGGTAGTTAATTTACTGTTTTCGCACCTCATTTTATAACCTGTGATTTCTCCGTCCGGTGAAACAATCAGTTCGTTACAGAAAATTGCAGGATAGCCGAGCTTTGCCATAAGAGGAGATGCAAACTGGCTGAAGGTGTCGCTCAAGATGATTACCTGACCAAAAGCCCTTAATTCATCTAAGAATTCTTTTGCGCCCGGAAGAGGATCTATCTTTTTAATTGTATCCTGGATTTCTTTAAGACCAAGCTTATGCTCTTTTAAAATATTGATGCGGTATTTCATCAATTTATCATAATCCGGTTCATCGCGTGTTGTGCGTCTTAATTCCGGAATACCAACTGTATCTGCGAATGCAATCCAGATTTCTGGTACAAGTACGCCTTCTAAATCTAAACAAGTAATATACATAATCAATAAAATAGTACATTTCTTGAAAACTGTCAAAGAAAACAATAAAATAAGGATGTTATGGCAAGAAAAAGAAAAGTCAATATTTCAAAGGGAAAGGCGTTTTTCCTCGTGCTTGTGATTACGGCATTCTGCGGAGCCCTCCTTTATTTTATGAATAAACCTTCAGGCGAAAAAACAAAAACAAAGGATAATCTTCCTTCGATTGCACAAAGGTTCGAAGACGAAAATCCCGCTGCTTCACAAAACCCTTCTGTAAAACCGGATAAACCTTCTTCGGTAAAGCCTTCCAGAACAGAAAAACCATCAGACTCTTCGGGGGTAAGCAGAACATCATCAGACTCTTCATCATCACAAAATACAAAACCACAGGAAAACACTGTTACAAATCCTGCAAACACAACACAAAATACACCCGCTCCTGCAACACAAAATACAACCACATCAAATTTCAATTTCCCGAAAGCACAGAATAAGGCACAGCTCATCTTTGTTTTTGACGACGGCGGACAAAACCTTAATCAGCTACAGAAATTCTTAGAGCTTCCTTTCCCTATTACAGTTGCAGTTTTACCGGGGCTTTCACACTCAAAGGAAAGTGCACAGAAAATCCGTAAATCAGGAAACGAAGTAATGCTCCATCAGCCGATGCAGGCAGTTTCTAAAACAAATCTGGGGCCCGGAGCAATCACATCGGATATGACAGATGATCAGATTCTTTCGACCCTTTTTACAAATATTACAGAGATTGGTCCTGTTGCCGGAATCAATAATCACGAAGGTTCTTTAATCACAGCTGACGAAAACAAGATGGCTTTAATCCTTAAATTTACTTCCGAAAACGAACTTTTCTTTTTAGACTCACGCACTAACGTCGAGACAAAGGTTCCGTACGTAGCACAGGAAATGGGATTTTCTTATTACGAGCGAAACATCTTTTTGGACAATGTAAAGACAAAGGAAAATGCCCTGGCTGAACTTAAAAAAGGCCTTGCTCTTGCCAATAAAAATGGAACAGTTATAATGATAGGACATATCTGGAGTGCCGATTTTCTTCCCGCTTTTCTTAAAGAAGTTTATCCCGAACTCAAAAAACAGGGATACCGATTCAGCGTGGTAAGTAAATCTGATGCATTAAAGTATTGATTTTGAGGTAAACGAATGAAGGTTTTAGGAATAGAATCCAGCTGCGACGAAACTGCCTGCGCAATAGTTGAAGACGGAAAAAAGATTTTAAGCAATGTTGTTGCAACTCAGATTCCTTTTCATAAGGTTTACAAGGGTGTTGTTCCCGAAATTGCAAGCCGTAAACATGCAGAATGGATTTTACCGGTAGTAAGACAGGCACTCAAAGAAGCTGATTTAAAAATGGATGATATAGACGCCATTGCTGCCACAAACAGACCGGGACTCATGGGCTCCCTTTTAGTTGGATTTACCTTTGGAAAAACTCTTGCATGGGCTACCGGAAAACCTTTTATCGCAATAAATCACATGCTGGGGCACCTCTATGCAGCACACCTCGAAAACGATATTCCTTATCCATATATGGGACTTTTAGTTTCGGGCGGACACAGCATCATCTGTAAGGTTTCTGATTTTGACCAGCTTGAAATTCTTGGAACAACAGTTGATGATTCAGTTGGCGAAGCTTTTGATAAGGTTGCAAAATTCTACGGACTTGGATACCCGGGCGGTGTAATAATCGATAAGCTTGCAAAGGAAGGAGATGCAAAAGCAGCAGCCTTCCCTATCCCAAAGCTCGACGAAAAAGAACACCGCTACGACGTTTCTTTTTCAGGTTTAAAAACTGCAGTAATCCACCAGTGCGACACTTTCTGGAAAGAAGGATACGAACATTCAAAAGAAAACATGTGTGCGGCATTCCAGGAAGCTGCTGTAGGCTCTCTTGTAAAAAAACTCTTACTCGCATGCGACGACACAGGCTTAAAAACAGTTGTAGCGGGTGGCGGTGTTGCGGCAAACTCAAGATTAAGACAGATGCTTTCCGAAAGAAAAGATTTAAACTGCATCTTCCCTCCTTTAAAACTCTGCGGAGACAACGGGGCAATGATTGCGGGCGTAGCATATCACTTTTTAAAACGCGGCGACAGAGACGGCTGGAACACGGTAACATGTGCCAGAATCCCTCAGTTTAAAAGGGGCCTTGCACAGGTACAGAAAAAATAATGTTTTTTGAAGCAAAAAATATCCATAAAACATGGGATTCGGTAACAGTTGATTTTTCTCTTGAATGCGAAAAAAATACAATGACCTGTCTTTTAGGTCCGAGCGGAAGCGGAAAATCAACAATTTTAAACATAATCGCCGGGCTCGAAGAAAACGACAAAGACTTTCAGGATCAATTAAAAATCACACTGGACGGAAACGACATAACAAAGCTTCCTCCCGCAAAAAGACAGATTGGTTTCGTGTTCCAAAGCGGAGCGCTTTTTAATCACCTTAATGTTGTGGACAATGTTGCTTACGGTCTTATTACAGCAGGAATGAAAAAAAAGGATGCAAGAATAAAAGCATCTGAATATCTTAATAAATTTGACCTTGGTGGTTTTGACAAACGCATGCCGCAGACACTTTCGGGTGGAGAAAAACAGAGAGTTGCGCTTGCAAGAACACTGATTATTAATCCAAAACTGATTTTACTTGATGAACCGCTTTCTGCCTTGGATGCAGATTTAAGAAAAAAGATGGCAACACAGCTTAAAAACTGGCAGAAGGAATTTGGTTTTACGGCTATTATGGTAACTCATGACTTAGTCGAAGCTGAAGCCGTTGGTGATGTAATTATAAAACTGAATTGAAAGCGCTGAATAATTCCACATAGAACCCTTTGCGTTTGTTCCGTTAGGAAAGGCCTTTACCTTTGCAATCTGCTCTAAATCATCTATTGAATAAGAAAGCCCTGCGTTGTAAGCGGTAGAAAGAATCTTAAGCTGAAACTCCGGCTCCTTTTCCGAAAGATTATATCTTTTTACAGCATAATCGATGAATGCACTCAAATACTGAATCTGATAGTCTATTGTCTTAAGCCTTTTGATTCTGTCGCGCCTCTGGTCAAAGGTAAAATCTTTTCCTTCCTGATTGAGCATTCCGTAACGTTCTTCTAAATCGGGGTAATTTTTTACACAGCGTTCAATGTGGCTTGCAAAATTGGGCTTCATCTGCATGTAACCTATGGAACAGATAAGGCTGTCTGAACCGCAGGAATACATTACAGAAGTAACACGGGTTTCTATTTCGTCACGGAAAGCAGAATAACGCATCATCTCGGGGAAAACTATAGAAAGCATAAAAACTGCCTTGATATCTTTTTCATCTTCTTCGAGTAAGACTGCTTTTTTATCTTTAGCTCTAAGCTGCTTTTTCCGTTCGGCAATGATTTTATTAAGCGAGCACACAGGATAGCATTCTGATTTTTTTAGAAGCATTTTTGTCTGATTATAATAATCCATGGCAGACACAAAATCTGAATTATGCATGGTTGCAAAATCTTTTAAAGTTAAATCTCTTTCTGATTCTGTTTCACCGCCTTCTAAAAGAAAATCATCTTCCGCTTCCAAAGGTAAATCATCAGCATTTACTTCCCCGGATTCTTCCCCAAGCCCCTCAGCTTTATCTTTCTTCCCAAGCGGAAAGCTTAAAACAAAAGAGAAAATACAGATTATAAAACAGAGGGCTTTTTTTAAGCGCATGGCAATTTAATTCCGGATGATTAATCAGTTTTGAGTAAGATCCTAATAAATCATAGTTCCGATACCGCGGTCGGAGAACATTTCGATTAAGAGGGAATGTGGTACTCTGCCGTCGATAATATGAGTGCGTGGGACACCGCCTGTAAGAGCGATTTCGCAGCAGTCAATTTTTGGAATCATACCGCCCGAGATTATTCCGGTTGCTTTTAATGAGCCGATTGCAGTGCGTTCAATGCGTTTAATCAAAGTAGAAGGATCATCTATGTTTCTGAGGATTCCTGCAACGTTTGTAAGCTGAACGAATTTTTCTGCCTTTAATGCAACGGCTATTTTTGCAGCAGCAGTATCGGCATTAATATTATAACGGGCATCATCACCCTGTTCTCCAAGAGCAACAGTAGAAACTACAGGAATAAAGCCTTCGTCCAAAAGCGATGTAAGAATTTCAGGATGTACCTCTGTTACTTCTCCTACAAAACCAAGGTCCTTTTCTGTTTTCTTGGCGCGGATTAAACCAGAGTCTACACCCGAAAGTCCAACAGCTCTTCCGCCCTTCTGCAAAAGAATACCAACAATGTCCTTATTCAATTTACCGGTTAAAACCATCTGAACAATTTCCATTGTTTCGCCGTCTGTGTAGCGAAGTCCGTCTACAAATTTACTTTCCTTTCCAACCTTGTCGAGCATCTTATTGATTTCCGGGCCACCACCGTGCACCAGAACAACCTTAATACCGATTGTGTTCAAAAGAACAATGTCTTCCATTACGGCCTGTTTTAATTCTTCGTTGAGCATGGCATTTCCACCGTACTTAACAACAACAATTTTACCAACCCATTTTTTAAAATAAGGAAGCGCTTCTACAAGTACGTTTGACCAGGCTTCTGTAGGAAGATTTTCTTTTGTATCCTTTGTATTTTCCATATATAACTCCGTTAGTAATCTTCTGTCTGATTATTGATCGCAGAACTTTGCTAGGTTCTGTAATCCCCGTTGATTTTTACATAATCATATGTCAAATCACATCCCCAGGCAGTTCCGCTTGATTTTCCATCCTTACATTCAATTAAGATTTCTATTGCAGATTCACTCAAAATCTTTTTAGCCTTATCTTCGTCGATTGTAACAGGAACGCCGTTATCGTAAACCTGAATGCTCTGTTCTCCGTGTACAGTTGAATCCTTGGTTGGATCAAAGTAGCGGTCAAAGCCTTTTTTAGAAGTAAACCAGATGCTTGTTGTATCAGGATTAAATTCAATTCCAGAATAACCCATGGCACACAAGAAGCGTCCAAAGTTAGCATCGGCACCAAAAATAGCGGCCTTAGATAAAGAAGAACAGATGATTGCTTTTGCAAGTCCGCGTGCAGCTTCTACAGATTTAGCACCGTTTACATTACATTCAATCAAACGTGTAGCGCCTTCGCCGTCTGCAGCAATCTTCATAGCCATAATTCTGTTCATTTTATTCAATGCTTCGAGGAAGATGTCGTAATCCTTTCCGGCCTTTTTGATTTCCTTGTTTTTTGCAAGACCATTTGCCATGATTGTTAATGTGTCGTTTGTAGAAGTATCGCCGTCTACAGAAACACAGTTGTATGTTCCGGCAATTGATTCATGCAAAGCCTTAGAAAGCATTTTTGAAGAGATTGCACAGTCTGTTGTGATAAAGCTGAGCATAGTTCCCATGTTGATATGAATCATTCCAGAGCCCTTACACATAGTTCCCATGCGGCAGATTTTTCCGTCGATTTCAAATTCAACGGCGCATTCTTTGTAGTGAGTATCTGTAGTCATGATTGCAACACGTGCTTCTTCGTGACCTTTTTTTGAAAGTCCGTTTTTGAGGGCATCAATATTATTTTCAACCTTTGTTACATCAAACTGAGCTCCGATTACACCGGTTGAATAAACCATAACATCTTCTGTTTTAATTCCAAGTGCTTTAGATGCAGCCTTAGCCATTCTTAAAGCATTTTCTGCACCCTGAGGACCTGTACATGTATTTGCATTACCGCTGATTTCAATTGCAGCCTGAGCCTTTCCGTTCTTAAGAAAGCTTTGAGTAAGTTTTACACTTTCTGATTTTACCCTGTTCTGAGTAAAAACACCTGCAGCAGTACAAGGCACTTCTGAATAAACAAGAGCCAGGTCGTTGATTTTTCGGCTTTCCTTAATTCCGACCCTCATTCCATTTGCAGTAAAACCCTGTGGAGCACAAACCCCGCCTTCAATAAATTTAATCTCACTCATAAAAACTCCCAAGCCTCCTTTGTTGTATATATATGCAATTATTATGAATATTTATGCATATTATACTCAAAGCCGAGACGGATTACAAGAGAAAGTATACCTCAAAATAAAAAAAACACATCACCCGAAAATGGATGATGTGTTTGGTTATTCTGATTATTTACCGCAAGGCTTTATTTCATCTGGGCTGTTTCCAGGTGACCACGGGTACCAACACGGGTTGCATAAGCCATTACAGGGTTTGCAGTGCCGTTTCCGTAAGTTTTGGAAGTGTTTTCCTGTCCAAGACCGGCCTTATTGCTATAAGCTACGTCTATTCCACTCATAACCTTAGCCTTACCTGTTGTTTCATCCTTATATAAACCGATATTTACATAACTATATGCATAGTTATCGGCATATCGACTTATTGTAGGCACAATAGAAGATTCCCAGTTTCCAGTTACAGCTTCAGACTCATCTACTCCCTGTTTAACTGTTACGTCTTCTCTTATTGATTTTGTTGTAGAAGAAGAAATAACACCAGGAAGATATGCCATCTTAGGTCTCTGTGTAGAGCTCATATAGTAACCGATGTAAGGAACAATATATTTTCCATCATCAGATACTACAGTATCGAGTCTTATATTAGTACCTGTGAAGGCATAAGAATCTACCGTTACAACCTGTGGAGTTGTATCATCATAGCTTGAAAGATATGCATAAACTAAATCTGCGTTTGTGCTGTCATAAGAAGCAATATGAATACCACCAACCTTATCTACAGCTATCTGACAGCTTTCTCCAGCATTTGCCTTTAATTCAATAGGCTTTCTCCAGTTTCCGGCAGTTGGTGTTGCAGAAGGTTCTGCTGCCATGTCATTATCATTACATGGATTTACTTTATAACTGTAATACCATTTGCTTGTTGAAGCATCATACCATGTAGCGACTATAACATCACCTGCAGCAGTATCACCCTTAATTACATCTATAGACAGATAGTTTCCGGCTTTTGCTGTCTGATCAGGCCCTGCTATTACACTGAAATATTCCGTTTTATTGTTTGAATCATATGCTGTATGAGCTTTTTGTCCAACACCGTACTTCATTTGATCTGCAAACTGTTCAAAACTAATGCCTATATTTCCAGTTGGATTAGTGTTGATAGTAGAGCTTGTACCAACAGTTGTCTTTGACAAATTTCCATACTTAAAGCGTATCTGACCGTTCAAATCATCATAGTAAGCAAGATATACGTAAGTATCAGAACCATGTACCGCAGTTGTAAGAGAAGGAGAAGCAAATCTATCTTCAATAAATACATAACCGCTGAATGTAATGCCATTATAGGTATTTGGAGGAGCACCTATGTTATCTATTCTGGATGAATTATATCCTTCATAGTTACCTTTTGTATCAAGCTGACTTCTTCCCCATTTACTGTTGAAATACTGTAAACGTCCGGCACTATTATTGCCATCTCCAGGGTTTGTATCCAAACCTACTGTAATACCATGTGTTACACCGTTTTCATCAACAGTAAATCCACATGTAGAGAAGCGGGCAAAATTACCAACCCATGTTGTATAAGAAGTTTGTTTATTAGCAGCAGCATTAAAACCGTTTGCCATACAGAAGTTTGCGGGACCTGAGTTGAAGGCAAAGTTTAACATACCACTCTTAGGATTTACCTTCATGATTGGTTCTGTAATATAACCGGAAGTCTGCGAAATGCCGGCATCCTTGAACTGCCAGATGTCGAGTACTACATCGTCTGTAAGGAGGTTATTGTTATCTCCGTTTGGCTGGCGGTTATAGTAGTTTTCGTATATAGACTTAACGCCTGTTGGATTTGTTGTAAGGTTTACAGTCTTGTTGTAAGAACCCTTTGCATCGTTTGCGTTAGTGTTATTAAGAGAATCAATACTGTTTACGCTAATGCTTACTTTTCCAGACTTAGCATCGGAAGGAATCTTATATCCTCCAACTCCAGATCCAGTTCCGCCTGCATCTGCATCATAGCTTGCACTTGTAGTCGCAGTATCTGATTTTGTAAACTTAACCGTACCGCCCTCAATATTAAATCCTTCAAAGTTCAAAACTTCGTCTACGTGTACAGGATAGTGACCCTTTGCACTTCTTGCGTAAACAGAAGGGTTATTTGACTTAAGGCTCTTAAGATTTGTGATTACCTTTGTAATATAAGGAACAATATCTACCCTGTAGCAGCCTGTAAGAGCTCCGGTCTTTGTGCTTGTACTTCCAGGAGTAGATGGTCTTGCATTTGTATAAGAAACTCTCTTATTAGTTCCATCATTATCTGGATCGGTATTATCATCAACTAAAATTGGAGATCCCTTATCCATTGCAGTAAACTGGATGGAAACATTTAACGCAGCCTTTGTAGAAATCTGTTCTGTGTCAAAGTGGAATCTGAAGGTTACAATATTCTTACCGTCTGCATCATATTCATCGCTTATAAGCTGGAATACCCAAGGCTTAGCACTAGCTCCTGTGAGGAGAGAATCACCACCTGTTACAGGGTTACCTTCTTCATCCTCGTAGTACATATTTGTAGAAGTCCAGCCCGCAGTTGTTGTAGCGCTTGAATCTCTCTGTGCTATAACAAATTCGTTTCCGCTGTTATAACCAGGGATCTTAGCCTTAATCTTTTCTACAATTACGTTATCTGTAGCAACTCCATCAAAACTGATTTTTCCTGAAACTTTAGCATCACGGTCGCCAGCTCCGGAACCGTTAGTCGTAAATGATGAAGGAAGCTCATTTTCGAGTTCTATGTGTCCGTTCTTCGGATTATTCTGATAAATCGAGTTATCATCAGCATTCTTCCAGTAGAATGGAGAAACAACAGCTGTTGGAGCCGCACTGTCTGCAATAATGATGTTTACAGGAAGTGTGATTTCTGCCTTTGCGCTGCCGGAAGTTTCATCACCTAAAGTTGAACCATCGGTCTTATCCCAGATTGTAAACTTAAGGTTCTGATTTCCTTCACCAATATTGATTGCAAGGAAATTCTTAAGAGAAATATTTATAGAAAGATCCGAAGTTCGTACAGAGCCGTCGTTAGAATGTCCTACTCCCGCATAAGTTGTTACTGCCGTAGACTGAGTAGCCCCTGTCTTTGTCTTATAAGTATACTGCCAGCCGAGCGCTGTATTACCACCGACAATCATCGGCTTAAGTTTTACTGCACCCTTAACGGTGATAGATTCCGGAATTGTGTATTCTGTAATCCATTCGCCGTCTGTATTCTGACCGTTATAGTATAAACCATCCTTTACGTTGACTACGTTTGTAAAGGCAGCAGAGTATGTTTCTGTCATTTCGTTTACGGCAATAGAACCGTCGAGGTCTATATCTGTACCAAAGCTTACACCCGCAATTCTTGGAGCGTTGTTAGAAATCTTTTGTGCAATTGAACATTCTGTATAGTTTCCGGCAGCATCGTAACCCACAAAGCTCATAGTTACGTTACCATCGAGCATATTAGAAGAGTCGATAGAAGCGTTCCAGCTGTATTCACCGCCAGAGAACTGAACACCTTCAATCATACAGTCACCGTCTCCGTTAGTGATTACATCTGTGTTAGAGTAAACAACAGTCTTACCACTTTCCTGAGAGAGGTTATCGATTATCTGTGCATAAGCAAAGTAAACAGGTTTTGCAGTGCCAAAGTCCGGAATAGTTCCATCGAGGATAACATTATTACCTGAGATACGTGTAATGCGGTACATTACGTTATCAATCATACATAAGCCGCCTGCACGGATAGTCTTATTTGTGATGTAAGTATTATCTGTAAGAGTAAGCTCGTTAGAGTTTTCAAGTGTTCCGTTTACCATACGCCAGTATAAGCCGTTTGCCTTACTTACATTTGTTTCGTATGTAATAGCACCTCCGTTACCAATGCTTCCAAGCTTGATAAAGTTAGAAGTTCCGTCGGCACCTGAGTCAATCATTGAATCTATGAGGTAAAGTCCTTTTACACCGCTTACAGTTCTTTCGCGTGTATAGAACATTGCAATTCGCTTGAATCCGCTCTGGTTATTTGTACCATTACTTGCTTCTGCGAATGTACCCTGTACAGTGTATGCACCGTTAGACTGATAGATTCTTCCACCTGCTACAAGGTCTTTACCGTTACCCTTCTTTACTTCGAATTCCGGAGCCTTGTTATCGTAGTAGATTGTAAACTTTCGCATGTTTCCTGCCTGAGAATCAGAACCATCAGTTACAGAAATTTCGTAATCTATCTTTCCAAAGCTGTCTGCAGTTGTATTTCCTACAGGAATTCTAAGCATATAGTTTTTAAATTTAGAACCTGTGCTAGGACTAGAGTTTTGTTTTATAGCACGGCCAGTTCCGTCATCGTGTACTACTTCTGAATCGCCTGTACCTGTTGTCCATACGATGTTGTGATCATCCAGAGTAATCTGACGGATACCACTGTCATCTTCTACAGAACCAACAACATACCACTGCCCTGTTAAGTAAACTCCGTCTTCGAATGCACGGCTTGCTGATTCTGTAGAGTAGGTATTGTCTGTGTACTGAACGAATCGCCATTGTTCTTCCTGACCGAATGTTGGTGCATCAGGGTCGATTTCACAGACACAAACTTCAGATTTAGAAACCTTACCTGTAGAGCTTACAGCAAATACCCTGATACCAAGCTTACGGTTAGTTCCGCCAACTTTTTCGTTGAGTTCCTTGTTACCGTTTATGATGAGGTACCAGTTTAATTTAGAGTTTCCAAGAGATGGAATACCCTTTCCTATTTCTGTTCCAAGGTTAGTTGTAGTTCCTTCTACGATTACACCTGTAAGATCTTTAATTTCATAAGAAGTAACACCCTTGGCATTCATCAAAGTCTGTAATTCACTTGCCCATCCAGATTCATTAAAGCCAGTAGCAGGGTCATAAGAAGGGTCAATCTGGAGGTAAACATCTTTTACGCTTGCAGAAACGTCCTGAATATCTGTTGTACCTGTAATACGGATTGTACCACCGACGCTTGCATTGTTAGATGGATAAGTGATATCGATAGCAGGTTTATCTCCGTTTGGAATTACATCAAAGTAGAAGAGATCCGACATTGTTCCGCAGTTTCCAAGTTCATCTGTAGCACGGAGCCATACATAAACCTTTTCTGTCTGATCGTATCCTGCCTGGTCACCTTCGTCTACTTCGTAGAGAGTGAATAATGATTTTCTTAAAAGCTCTGCGTGATAGCTTGATGAGTCCGGAGTTGTAGTCTTATCGTCATATACAATCTGCCATCCAAGCTTACTTGTATAGGTTACGTTTGATTCATCTGTAATATCGCGCCAGCCGCCCGAAGGTCCATGAGGAGCATCGGAAGCATCCCTTGTAAGCGCATATTCAACCTTAGAAATCTTATTGCTGTCCGAAGTAGCACCACGGAGAGTTACGGCAGATGAACCGTAAACCTGTGAACCGCTTGTGTGGTTAGAGATGATGATATCCGGAGCTGTGTTATCTACGATTACTTCATAAACCTTATTTATACCTGTAGAGCCACTGCTTGCTGCAGCATTATCCTTGATGTTGAACTGGATTTTTGTATTTCCTGATTCAACTGAGTGGATGTCGAAGGCAGAGATGCTCTCTAAATAACGGGTATCTGAATTACTGATTCCGTAAGTATGAGTTGGTGTCTCGCTTCCAAATGTAGGTGTTACAAAAGCAACTCCGTTTGTATCGAATGCCTTGTACTTAAAGTAAACGTAACGGTTAGTACCACCAAATTTGTCGGTGATGAGGTTTGATTCAACCTGCTTCCATGAACCAGAGCTGATTGCCAGAATCTGTGTTTCTGAAAGCTGTTCGGCCGATGTATAGTAATATAATTTTTCAAGGTCCGGAGCGATTGTATCTACCTTAAGGTAAACAATATCATCTACAGTGCTGCCTGCATCTGAATAACCGAATTTAACAAGATTAACATCTGTAATTTTTGGACCATAAGTATTGAAGGTTGTACTGTTCACATTCGAAGTAAAGATTTTACCTGTTCTTCCGTCCTTATCTGCTTCTTTTACGCGGAAATATACCTTTTTAGGACCATCACTACTGAATGAGAATGACCAGATTCCATTTGCATATTTATTCGGAGCAGAAGACCACTGGCTTTCTGTCGGAACAGAATTGTCTGTAATATCTTTTGCAATAACCTTAAGGTATTCGATAGCACCATCGTCGTCAGTTACTGTACCTGTAAGATCACTTCTGTTTAACCATACCGGTGTGGCAAGTGCCATTTTCTGTGTCTGACTGTGTTCATCAACATAAGTCAAAGCAAGGTTAGAGAAGTTGATTACAGGACGATCTGTATCCTGATTTATGATTAAAGGTTTTGCAGCAGAATAACCGATGTTACCGGCCTTATCCTTTACACCGACTGTAAAGCATACCTTTGTACCATCAGCGATTATATCTGTACCGTTGAGTTTTTGTGTATTTATATTCTTAAACTTCCAGTTAGTTGTACCGCTCTGTGTAGCACTTACCTTATACCATCCGTTTAATCCAGAGTCTGGAATTACTGTGTTTGCGGCAGGTACGGCAGGGAGTGCACTTGTTGTATAAACCTTGTAGTAAAGACCTGTAACAGAATCAATTCCATTTTCATCATCAGATGTTCCCGAGAGTGTTATGATTCCGTTTACCTGAATTCCGTCTACAGAAGAATCTGCATCTGAAGGGATTTCTGAATCCATTTCTACAACTGGAGCCTGGCGGTCTACTGTAATTGTTGCAACTACGCTTGGAGTTGTATTACCGGTTCCTGCAGCATCCTTTGCAGTTGCAGAAAGAGAAATTGTCTTACTTTCCGAAGGAAGAAGGCTTGTTACATCTGCTTCCCAGATTCTTAAAGTTTCATCCAGAGCGGCAAGAGCCCTTACGTCCGCAGGATCGCTTGATGTTACCTCGCGCAGATTTGCATAGATTACTGTATCCACTCCGTCGCGTGTAAGGGTGAATGTATCTATTCCGGCAGCAGCGGCATCTGTAGATTTATCCGATACAGTACCCCAGAGAAGAGGCATGTCGTCACCGTTTGTATAGATAATACCTGTTGAAGTTCTGTTTATGATATCAGAAGGTGGAGTAACGTCAATGTTGATTGAGTAATTTACAAACGGCTGAACAAGTCCTTCAAATTCTACATCACTTACAACAACCTCTGCATTTCCAACATTATCTTCTACAACAAGAACAAGGTAGTTATTTCCTTCTTTAAGACCTGTAATTGTGTCCTTAAATGTTGATGTAACTGTTTTATAGTATTTATAGTAACCTTTTGAATTAGGTGTACTTGTAAACTTAGTACTATCAGGGAAAATGTGTTCATCATTAGGAACAGAAGGGATTACATAATTTCCATTAATATCTTTCTTTCGTTCTACATTATAGAATACACGCTTATCTTCCTTTTCGGCCAGAGGTGTTATAATTCCTGTAGGTTCTGACATAACCTGATTCTTTAAATTTTCATAGAACGCAGTTCTTTCTGATTCATTTGAAGGAACAAGATGTTCATCAGGATAAACCTTGTAATAAATCTTTGCTAAGCCTGAACCTATTTTCATTTCATCTTCATCATCATTTTCAAAATCTTCAATGTCACCACGGATCTGAATTGTTGTTGTATTACCAAAAGTACCAAATCCGTATTTACCACCAACATCGCGGTCTAAATCATTACTCCAAAGAGGATCAGAAGGTGTAATATCATCGTTATTAGCAGAACCTATTCTTATCCTTAAATTCTTTGCACTGGCATCTATTTCGTCGTTTGATTTAGGAGCCACTTTATCCGAAACGATAATCATAGTGCTCTGGATTTTGTTTCCGGCATAGTCTGTTGCAGTAATTGTTACAGTTACTTCTCCGCTGATACCACTTAAATTAAGATCCGAGAACTTAAAGCGACTATCATTTTCAAAAACGACAGGCGATAATCCTGGAATATCAAGAACTACGCTTTCTATACCGGTATCATCAGTTGCAATACCACTTATTTCGTATCTGACATCGCTGGTATTTCTGATGTAATACTTGTTATTCAAGTAAACATCCTTCAATACAACTTCCGAATTTATAATTTCTTTTCGCTTAAAGAGAATATTCGAAATGCTTGGTTTATCTGAGTCATATTTAAGATTAATTTTTGCGGTTGTAGAAACAATATCTCCGCTCTTCTTCATTCTGTAAGAAATTGAATCAGGGAATCCAAGTGAGCTTAATTTAGAATAAGTAAATTCTTCTGTTGCTACCCAGCTTCCTGCAGTCTGTGTGTTTACAGTTATTGGAGTTGTTTCACTGTCTCTGTAAATATAATAAGGAGGCTCTCCGCCATTCCATACTAATTCTGCATTAAATTTGGCGTGAGTTCCCTGCCATGCTTCTGAATCCTGAGAAATATATTCAGGAACACCCTGTCCGGAAAGTTCAATTTTTTCGTTAGTTGCAATGAGTTTAAAAGAATAGTTACCGGCTTCTTCGATTGAGTTTCCAGTTGTATCTCTTCCGTCTACAACAACTCTGTAATAACGGCCTGTATTTAAATCTGTATAATTGTTCTTACCAACCTGTTTTGCAGTTTTAAATTTATATGAAGTACCAGTTTTAGTTATCTTTACATCAGGATAACTTCCGGCTTCTTCATGACCTTCGCTTATAAGATAGATAACAGGAGAACCTGCAATGAATTCACCTACAGAGTTACATTCTCTTAATCCTACAGCAACAGTGCTTACCTTAATCGGCTTTTTATCAAGACCAGGGCTAACTTCTACTTCAAGATAGCTGTTTCCGTTAGTAACCTGGAAATCAGGATCATCAAGACTTGTATAAGGTGAAGCAAAAGCATTTCTTGAGTTTACAATGAATGTTGGATTATTCTTTGGGTTTACAGAGAATTTTCCTGTTTCTTCTTTATTTTCAAGTCCATCCAGAATTACAGGATCAGATGTTTCCAGCGTACCATTTTGAATATGATAAAGATTTGTAATTTTCTTTGCGGCAACTAAAGCTTCTGCAATTCCATCATCAGTATAATAATAATCAGCACAGTTACCCTTATCATCATCTTCTAAAGCATCGCTGTCGTTAACAGGGAATCTTTCTGCACCATCATAAACTTTAATTTTAAAATAGCGGTTAGCTGTACCATTGGCATCTTTTTCTGCTAAATCAGCCTGAACATATACTTTATCATACTGATTGACTCCTTCGCTATCGACTACACCATATTCAGCAGCATCAGTTTCTACTGTTAATGGAACATTTTTAAGAGTGTATGTATGGAGGAAATCTTCATCGTTACATTCCGGTGTTTTATAAACACTTAATTCAATAAGACCTACGTCGTTATCATCTGTAGCCTTACCTTCAAGAGTGATTTTTCTTCCGTAAGAATCAAAATCAGTTGAATTGATTGTTGTTCCCGGTCTTGAAAGAATAAGGATTGGAGGAGTATTATCTATTGTAAATGATGTACTCTGTGTGATTTTGTGGCCGTTGTTATCTTTAATATGAACAATAGCCTGGTAAGGACCATCAACAAGGCCTTTTGCAACAGGATCTATGATTGCTCTCCAGTCACCATTCTGAATATCATTCTCGTCATAATCCCAGGTAACATCCGAGCCCGAAATTTCCCATGAGCCGGAAACTCCATCAGTTCTTTTGAGGGTTACCCAGATAGAAGCGATAGAACCATCATCACCCCATCGACCTTTGAGGGCAAATTTATCTCGTATAATAGAAGCAACTCCAGGGCTTTCTATTGTAATATTCGGTGCTTCGGTATCGACTGTCGATCCAAGTCCTACTTCACAGGAAAAGATAAAAAATATAAATAATAAAAACCATGAAAGTTTAACTGTGGCTGCGCGTTTTGTATGCATCCGTTTCATAATAATCTCCTGTCCCCTGAATACCCACCATCAAAACCTTTCCAACGTTAAACTTATTTAAATAATTTAAACTACCTCAACTCATTTTATCGGCATAAAAGGCCTATTTCTTTACTATAAGACAATTTACAAAATTTAAAGGGATGACTTTTTAATGAAACTTTGAACGAAATGTATATTTTTAAATGAAAAACAGGCAATAAAGCGTTGGTTACACAATAAGGGCAATCCTACACTCTAAACCCATACAAATTTATATCGAGTTTAAAGAAAAATCAAGAAAATTCATGAAAAATTCATATAAATTCATGTTATCTTTGTAAAAAATCGCGAATTTTTGCAGTAAATTCGGCAAATTCTTCTGGTTTTGTCTGAAAAGCGGCGTTATAGAGGTCCGGGAGTGCCCCTGATTTAGTTCCGGCAGCCCAATATCGCACATCATCGGCCTGTTTGTCAAAAGAACGGGCTCTTGAATTGGCCGGAGCAAGCTGAGTATTATCGGAAAGTGTTTCCTGTGCCTGTTTTGAAAGAAGTGTTTCCAGATAACGGGAAGCATTACTGTTTTTAGAAAAGAGCATTGCACAGACAGAAGGACAGATTAATCCTGTTTCCACGGTACTAACAAAAGGCGGAATAAGGTATGATTCATAATCATCCATAACCTTCCACGGATAAGTTCTATGCACGCTCAAAAATGTAAAAGCAACGGCAGTCTGTTTTTCTTCTATAAAATAAGACATATCGGCAGCAGAAAGATTGTACCAGCCTTTAAAAAGAAGTCCGGTTTTAGTCCAGTCTTTTAAAAGCTCTAAAGTTGATTTTAATGTCACGTTATTTCCAAGGGGAGTTCCTAAAAGACTTTCAAAATCAGTTCCCTTTCGTAATTCTGCAATAAGCTTTTTGTATGCCTCTGAGCCACCTGTTTTTTCTACAAGGTTTCCGACAAAAGCAGTAAGGATTCTGTCGTCTCCGCCATTTAAAACCATCGGTGTAACAAGCTCGCCTTTAGAAGATTCAAGATACTGTACAAAGCCGTTAAAATCTGAAGGAAGCTCTCCACCCTGTTTAATTGCAGATTTTTTATTATACAAAAGCTCACAGGAATCGAGGAGAAGAGGAAGGCATTTTTTATTCTGAAGAGTTTCGGGAACAAGAGAAACAGCTTTATAAGAAATTAAGGTTGCAGAAACTTCCAGGGCATCTGTTACTTCGCCTTTCCAGCTAAAAAGAAGATCATATTTTTTTGAAATTGATTTTACATTAACATCATCTTTAAGGCTTACAAACTCAAGGTTTACATTTTCTTGGGCAGGGATTAATTCTTTAATATAATTTTCGTACTGCTCGGTAAGACCGTAAAAAGCAATGCGTACGTTTTTGTCGGAATGCTTTTTTACAAAGAAAACCGCCGGCAAAAGCAGCAGTAAAAACAAAATGCCACCGCCAATTCCAGCCAGAATTTTTGGATTAATCTTTGATGTATTTAGTCTGTCTGTTTTTTTCTGCTGCTCTTTTGATTTCATAACCTATTCCTTTTCTGCCGAAAGCTCCTGAATCTGAGATAGAGTAAGCCCTGTAGCTTGAGCAATCTGCTCTTTACTACAAAAATTCATCTTAAGAAGATTTTTAGCAGTTTCAATCTGGTTTTCTCTTTTACCTTTTTCAATTCCTTTTTCAAGTCCCTTTTCAATACCTTTTTCAATTCCTTTTTCAAGTCCCTCTGCAATGCCCTGTTCAAAACCTTCTTTTCGTCCTAATTCCAATCCTACTTTTTTCCCTTCCCTTATGGCGGCATTTTTCATAGTTAATTCATCTGAAACATGCATCCAATAACGAGATTCATGGTACCAGTTAAGTTCATCCTGACTTATGTTTTTTAATACAGTGAATGCCATTTTAATGCCTCCATTAATTTTGATTAATTCCTGAATAAATTCTTTTTTTTCCGGGACAGATGCATATAAAAAGAATTTACCCCACATTTGTGCTTTCGTCAACTTTTGAACATTATCTTCCAGGGTTGCAATTTTGGGAAGTTCCATGAATATGACATTCAGAGATTTAGAAATTGTTTTTCCCTCATCATTTTTTAAAACATAATGACTGATGCTTTTTTTTGTTGCTTTGTCAAAAACAAAGTTCATAACCGAAATTTGAAAAACATCTGGGATTTTATCCCAATCAGTTCCTTTTGGAGTATAATGATTCAAAAGGTGCGCAACATGGTATTCTGCCCGCTTCCCATAATCATTACAATGATTTTCACCCTGCATCTCTATATTTGCAATTTTCCCATCAATTTTGCAGTTAATATCAAATTCTGACTGCTTGTCTGTGATGCATTCTCCAGAAAGCTCATTAGGCTGCAAAACGACATCTGTTACATTACGCTCAAGAATATCACACAAAAAACAAGTTAACGCTTCATGAGCTTGCCTTGATTCATCTGTAAACAGAATTTTGAAAATCGGATCTGCACATGGATTTAATAATGCTTTAGAATTTGGCCGGAAATTTGTTTGTACCATAAAATACTTCCTTTTAGTTTGGATAAAGACACAATATAGTGCCTTAGTCCAACTGCCAGTTTCAGAAGACTTATGGTAAATAACGTGCAGCCCGAAAAAAAACAAAAACTAAAATAACTGGGCTAATAACAAGGACTGCAACCTTTACAAGAAAAAACTAGTGAAAAATTGAAAAAAAATCAAGTCAAACTTGCTTTTTTATAAGCAGGTGATTAAGATTTAAAAAAAGCTGGGAAAATAAAAAGGAACTCTTTTACATAAATGCTGATTCGGGAAACATTAAAAAACGGATATACAATCTTTCAGGATAAAAAGACTTTCTGCTTTGGGGTGGATGCTGTGCTCCTTGCTGATTTTGCATGCAAAAACATCCGCCTCTCAAAAAGTCTTTCTGTAATGGACCTCTGCACAGGAACCGGAATCATTCCGCTTTTAATGACCTCGGAAATAAAAAACGCAAAGTTTTCTGCCCTGGAGATTCAGGAAAAATCCTGCGATATGGCACAAAAAAGTGTAAACGAAAACGGACTTGAGGAAAGGATTAAAATCTTCCAAGGAGATCTTAAAAATGTGGGAAACCTTTTTACAAAGGCATCTTTTAATGCGGTAACCTGTAATCCACCCTACATGCCTTTTTCTCACGGAAAATCAAGCCCTACTGATGCAAAAGCGATTGCACGCCACGAAGTTTTATGCAATATAAATGATGTAATTTCTTCTATAGATTATCTTTTACACACGCACGGCCAGTTTTTTATGATTCATAAACCGGAACGACTTCAGGAAATTTTTACTGTTATGAGCGAACATCATCTTGAAGCAAAAAGAATCAGATTCATTCATCCATTTGCAGACGAAGCGCCGAATCTTGTTTTAATCGAAGGGAGAAAAAATGCAGAAAAAGAATTTGTGATTGAACCGCCTCTTGTTATCCGCGAAAAGAATCTTGAGTATACGGATGAGGTCAAATCAATTTACGAAAATTAAAAATAGAACAAATCTATCACCCAAATAATAGTCAACGAATTCCCCAAAACTTAAATCTATTCATGACGCACAAAAAGCATTATAATAGAAGATATGATTACAATTTTTGATTCGACAGATAAATATCCTTTACAGAAAATCGGAAAAATGGCAGGTGTTTGCTGGAACAGTCCTGTTGATGATGCAGAAAAAAATATCAAGCGCGCAAAAGAATGTATTTTGAGCGGTCATGGCAGAGTTTTGGAATATGTTGATATTGAACTTTGCATAGAAAAATATTCTGCACGTGCCATCCGCGAATACTACACACACATTGCAGGCGGACCAACAAGACTTCAGGAAAGTACACGCTATGTAAACTGCGAAAATTTTGATTACTATCTTCCTGTAACTGTAAAAAAATCAGAAGAATCAGAAAAAATTTATAATCAGACAATGGAATTCATTCGCGAACAATACGGAAAACTGATGGACGCCGGTGTTTCAAAGGAAGACGCTGCAAATATTCTTCCGCTTGGTATGATGACTAAAATCGTAGACAAGAGAAATCTCCGCAACATGATAAGCCTTATGAATCAGAGACTTTGTACAAGGGCTTATGTAGAAATCAGAAATATGGCAAACGAAATTAAGACTGCACTCTGTGAATACTCAGAAGAATGGAAATGGATTAGCGACAATCTTTTTGTTCCTAAGTGTGATGTTTCTGGCTTTTGTATAGAAAAAAAATGCTGCGGAAGACGTCCTCAAAAACAGAACTAATCTCCTGCAGCATCCATATCTTATCAACTTCTTTATAAAACTATTTCTACCCTTCCTGTGGCCAGACATTTCCCTTTAACTGGTGATTAGCGATTGTCCACAACGAATTCGGAATATTTTTATCTACACCGCATTTTTCAAAAAGGTCCGGGAGATTTACAAAAGTATATCCCTGTCTCTGGAGCTCCGGAATAAGGCGGTCTGTTGCTTCGAGTGTCGGTTTATTTCCTTCGAGTACGTGCAGAAGATAGATCGTTCCGTTGTCTGCATCCTTTATCATCTGATTGTAGCGGAAATCAGCATCTTTATCGGGTTCCCAGTCAGAGCAGCCGCGGCCGCAGATAAACGGAACAGGAATTACATCATACATCTCGGGCTTTACGTCGATATAAGGCGGACGGAAAAATTCTGCTTTCTTTCCGGTGATTGCAACAATCGCATCATCACATTTTTTGTATTCTTCCTTTATTTCTTCTACAGAAAGCTTTGTCATAAAAGGATGTGTCCAGCTGTGATTTTGAATATCGCATCCAAGCTCTACGGCACGTTTGATAACCTTTGTGTTTTCCGGTGTGATTTTATTTCCGATTAAAAAGAAAGATGCCGGCACCTTATATTTTTCGAGGATATCGAGCATATCGTTCATGGTTGTATCGCCTGGGGCAATATTTGGACCATCATCAAAAGAAAGACAAACATATTTCATAAAAACTCCTTTTCCCCCCGGATTTATGCGCCGGAAGCCGCCTTTATTCTGTAATTTCTATAACCCCGTCTCCGCTTTCGCATTCAAAGAAGGCGCCGTTATATCCAGTTACCCTTGTATAAAGAGCCTGGACATTCTGCATAAAACTTTCGGTTTTATCTTTGTGAACAAGTGCAATTGCACAGCCACCAAATCCAGCCCCTGTCATTCGAGCTCCGATACATCCATCCTGCTTTGAGGCTGCAAGAACAAGGGTGTCGAGTTCAATACCTGTGCTTTCGTAATCGTCGCGAAGAGATGCGTGCGAAGCGTATAAAAGGTTTCCAAGCTCTGTAAGATTGTTCTGTTTAAGAGCCTCTACAGAGCGCACTACCCTGTCCATCTCTGTAACACAATGGCGCACTCTTTTTAATATAACTTCATCTTTTATACGATGCTTACATTCTTCAAAAGCTTCGGGAGTGAGTGAGCAGAGGTTTTTAAGTTCACTTGTATTTTTGACAGCTCCGCCTGCTTTTAACGGGAGCTTTGCTGCCTGTAAGATTGCAAGACCTTTTTCGCATTCGCTTCGTCTTTCGTTATATTTTGATTCACTGAGCTTTCTCTGCTTTTTTGTGTTCATGACTACAAAACGATAATCGCCAAGCTGTAAAGGAATATATTCGTGTTCAACAAGGGCACAGTCTAAAAGCTCGGCTGTATCTTTTTTTGCAGTGGCAATTATATACTGATCCATAATTCCGCAGTTTACATTCATAAACTCGTGTTCGGACTGCTGGCCCATAAGAGCAATTTCTTTTCGGGAAAGATTAAAGCCAAAGGTTTCGTTTATAGCCCACGCAAAGCCACATTCAAGTGCAGACGAAGAACTGATTCCACCGGCACTCGGAACATTGCTTGCGATTAAAACTTCAAAACCGCACGGAAATTTTAATCCCTTTTTCTTCATGCAGGAAAGAATACCGTTCAGATAGTTTGCGTAATCATTTTCTTTTTTGAATACAAAATCATCTTCTGTAGAAAATTCAAAGGTGCCTGGGAAAAATAAATCGTTATAGATGATTTTTTTATCATCACGCTTACGAACGGCGCAGTAAAGATATTTATCTATGGCAGCAGGAAAAACCTTACCGCCATTGTAATCAATGTGCTCGCCTATTATATTGATTCTTGCAGGAGATTTAAAAAGACGAACATCCTTTGAGCTTTCGCCATAAACCTTATAAAAATTTTCTTTGAGCAAAGCCGGTGTTACTGTAAATTTTTCCATAAGCAACTCACCTCTTCTATAAATTAACTGATAATCAACCTGTTGATTTTGTACCTATCTTATAAGTTCGCCTTCTTTACGCTTAATGCGCTCGGCATAATCAAAAACATCCTTGAGCGGAGTTTCGAATGCCATTCCGCCTAGAGGAAGTTTTCCCGGAGCATCAGGGATAAAGTTTACAGAATGAATGTCCGAACCGCTTGTTACAGGAAAATCATATTTTTGTGCATAAAGTTCTGCAAGCTCATTTTCCGAAGGCTTATTTCCTCCGTTGTAGATTTCTACTCCATGAACCTCGCGCGGATGAAGGTGAATTGACTGAATGTAATCGCGGAGGCGGAAAGGATGTGCCTGAATCATAAGGCCGCCAACTTTATTCACCTCGGAGAAAACTTCCTTGTGCCTCATGATTTCTATCTCGGGATGTTCCAAAAGCCATTTTTTATCAAACCCGTAGATAAGATAATCATCACCTTTAAATGTCTGTTCAATTCCAAAGAATACCCTGAACTCTTTTTCGGTGCCAAGAAGACCATTTTCTTTATTAAACTTCTGGGCTTCGGCAAAAGCATCCTCATATCCGCTGCAGTAAACATTTACCTTTGTTTCCCAGTCAGCTTCGCGGGGAGCGGCAGTATTTCCTCCAAAAAAATGATCAGTTACAAATATTCCTGAATATCCTATATCGTAAAAAGCTTTTATATAATCTTTTCCGGCCGTAGATGCGCAGGCGCTGGCCTGTGATGTGTGCAAGTGAGTCTCATATTTAAACAAATTCATAATAAGTTATTATATACCACTAACACACAATTTACAATTTGAAGTTGATTAAATATCTTAGATCCATAATCGGAATTTAAAAAATAATCAGCCTTAAAACACGGGCTTTCTTCCCACTAATCAAAAATAACTGTATTATAAGGATATGGAAAAGACAGTATATATTATTGGACATAAAAATCCTGACACAGATGCCGTAGTTTCTGCAGTCGGATACGCAAGACTTAAAAACCTCCTTGGATTTGATGAATATAAGGCGGCAAGAGCGGGACATTTGAATCCTCAGACAAGATATATTTTTGAAAAATTCGGAATCGCGAAACCTGAATACATCCCTGACCTTCTGCCAAAAGTAAAATATTTTATGCAGGATAATATTGAAACAGTAGAAGAAAATGTTTCTGTATGGGAAGCAATCGGCAGGATGGAAAAAACAGAAAACCGAGTTATGCCTGTTGTCGACAAAGACGGAAAATATCTTTCGCTCCTTCATTATTCAGGATTTGCAAAGGGTGTACTTTCCATACTCAATCCGGAAAAAAAGCATAAATTTACTACAAGCATAAAGCTCATACAAAAGACTTTGAACGCTCAGCCGATTATCGTACACGAGGATGAAGACAAAATCTTTAAAGCTTCGATTCATGTTGGTTCTTCTTCGGATGCAACTTTTATAAAAAGGCTCGAAGCACATGCAAGCGAAGACATTGTAGTAATCGCTTCTGACCGCGAAGACATCCATAAAATCTGTATTGAACATAAGGTAAAACTTTTAATCACTACAAGTGGATGTGTAATCAATAAGGAACTTCGTGAGCTTGCAGAAAAAAACGGCGTGAGTGTAATCGTAAGCCCATATTCAACTTCTCCTACTTCCATGCTCATCGCTTATTCCATGCCGGTTAGCGCTATGGGAGACACAGAAATTCACACTGTTCACATAAACGATACTGTTGCAAAAATCAAGGACATTCTTAAGGATGCTCACTGTAAATATCTTCCTGTTATAGACGAAGAAAACAAGGTTATAGGAATGATTTCGGAACATGACCTTTTAAAAGAGCCGAACATCGAAGTTATCCTTGTAGACCACAATGAACTTTCGCAGGCTGTGGAAGGAATTGAACATTACACCATCCGCGAAGTAATCGATCATCACAGAATCGGAGCAATACCTACTAAAAATCCGATTACATTTATTAACCGCCCGGTTGGTTCAACCTCTACTCAAATTGCAGTTTTATATAAAGAATATAAAATCCCTATTCCAAAGGATATTGCTTCGCTTCTTTTGTGCGGAATCCTTTCTGATACACTTATTCTTCAGTCGGGAACTACTACAGATGTAGACCGCGAAATTGCAGAATATCTTTCGGACATAACTGATTTAGACATCAAGGAACTTGGAAACGAGATTTTACTTGCCGGAAGCAACATCAGCGGAAGAAACGCCGGAGAATTAATCCGCCAGGATATGAAGGAATATACCGAAGGAAAGATTTCTTACACCGCAAGCCAGATCGAAGTTGGTAACCCTAAAGAAATCCTTGAACGCAAAGCTGATTTTATGGCAGAACTCGAAATCGAAAGACGAAGCCACAAAGCACTATTTTCTTGCCTTCTTGTTACGGACATCACAAAGCTTTCGAGCGTTTTACTCATGGACTGCGATCCAAAATTTACGGAATTCATTACATTCCCAAAACAGGAAGAAAACGTTTATTACCTGCAGGGCGTTGTTTCAAGAAAGAAGCAGCTTATCCCGCTTTTGACAGAACAGGTTTTGAGTTATAACAAATAAAACTTTTCGCGCAATGTCCGACCGTTCACGTGGTGTTACGCTAAAACCCTGGGGCTACTCCCAGCCGAATGTTGCAGGCGGTTTGTTTGTTGCATCAAAATAGAGGGCGTCTACAAAAGGAAGCACAGAAATTTTCTGAACGATTTCTCCAAGCACTTCTTTAGGAAGCATTGCAAAACGCGCAGTCATTACGTCTTCCGAGCATACCGGACGAAGAACAAAACCCGCAGTTTCTTTAGAAGCAGCAAATGGAAGATCGATTGTTAAGTGCTGGAAGATTTTTGAATACCATCCTGTTTTGTGGAGCTCTTTTAAAACGATGTCATCAACTTCGCGAAGCTGATCAAGACGGCGGCGGTCACAGTAACCTTCCTGGATTTTTAAATCTCCATCTTTAAAACCAGGCTTCTGGTAAAGCTTGATTAAAGTTCTGTTTATATACTTTGCGGCATTTGTGATTGTAGAAGAAGCTTCTTCGATTTTTTCACGCTTGCCGGGGAAATGACACATTCCGTTTGTAAGTGCAGCTTTTCCGCATGGCCATTCATCTTCGTGTGCAGGACCAAAATCAAGAACGGCAGGGAATCTGTAAGTTCTGAAATCCCCCTGAACACCAACCGAGCGAACAGGCAAAACATTTCTTGTAAGATTTGCAGTACAATTCTGGCAGAACATGTTGAGTTCAATTTCGTTTAATTCTTTTTTTGCACCTTCAAATTCTTTTGTATCTTTTTCTGTCCACGATTTTCCATCATTACATAAAACGTTGATTGAAAGACCAGGACCCGGGAACGGATGGCGCATGACAAGTTCATCGGAAAGACCAAGCTTTTTACCGATTGTGCGAACTTCGTCCTTATACAGATCTTTTACAGGTTCAATAATCAGACCTTTTGCAATTAAATCCTGGATTCCCTGTACGCGGTTATGATGAGTTTTTATAGTATTCGAATTTTTTGTTCCACCCGACTCGATGATATCAGGATAAAGAGTTCCCTGTGCGAGCATCCATTTATCTTCATCAAGATGCTGCTTTGCAACAACCTCGTTTCGCACGGTAATAAAATTTTCACCTACGGCCATACGTTTTTTCTGAGGATCTGTGAGCCCTTTGATTGCTCCAAGGAAGCTCTCCGAAGCATCTTCTACGATAAAATTATTAAAGCCGAATTTGTGGTAGGCATCGCTAACATTTTTAGATTCATTTTTTCTCATAAAACCGTTATCGATGTGAAGACCTAAAACCCTTTCCTGTCCCAAAGCCTTATTCAAAAGCGCAAAAGTAATTGTAGAATCTACACCGCCGCTTAAAAAGAGAAGAACATTTTTTCCTTCCGCTTCTTTTTTAATATTTTCGATGATTAAGTTTAATACAGTATCCTGATCCCAGTTTTTTTCCATTCCGCAGTAACGTGCAAAATTTTCAAAAATCTGATTACCGCATGGAGTATCTTTTACTTCGCAGTGGCACTGAAGGCTGAATCTCTTTTTAGAAAGATTCTGTGTTGCAGCATAAGGACAATCCTTTGTAGAACCGACAACTTCAAATCCATCACCCATCTGTAACACTCCATCCTGATGGCTCATCCATACCTGCTGAACAGGTTCAATTCCTTCGAAAAGTGGAGACTTTACATCCGGGTTAAGATTAAGAGTAGCAAAGCCGAATTCACCAACAGGAGCCTTATCAACCTTGCCGTTATATCCAAGCTGAACAATGTAGTGGCCGTAGCAGAGACCTAAAATCGGGATATCAAGATTTAGAATTTCAGAATTAAATTCGGGAACCTTTTCGTCATAAACAGAAGAAGGACCCCCCGAAAAAACAATTCCCTTACAGTCTTCAAAAGAAGATAAATCTGCAGAAGGGAGTGCAATTTCTGAATAATATCCGAGCATACGGAAACGTTTTGCAATCAGATGTGCATACTGACTTCCAAAATCCAATACTACAATTTTTGTTCGTGCCATCTTTTTTCCTTATTTATTTTCTTTTTTTGTAAACATATCAAGTGAAAATTTATCGAGCAAGTGAACCTTTCGTTTTTCCTGCTCAACGTGATAAAGCTCTTCGGTGTATAAAGAAACTTTAGAAATAGCCTTTGAAGAAGCCTTAGGATTTTTCTGTAAAAGCTCAAGGAACTCTCTCGAAGCAATGATTGTAATCTCGCAGTTAGTCTGAGCTATTGTTGTATTTGTTCTGTTCTGATTTAAGATACAGTGCATTTCACCAAAGAACGAACCTTCCTTTAAAAGAGTAACAGAATCATTGTCGGACATACGGCATACAGAACCGTGGCAGATATAATAAACGCAGTCGGCCGCATCACCTTTTGAATAAATTTTCTCTCCCGCTTTAAATTTTCTAATAGGATATTTTGTCTGAATTACAGCCGGCTTTCTGAATAAGTTTCGTTTGATTGTTGCCCACTTTGATGAATCGTCTACATCGGGGAGCATGTACAAAAGTGCGAACGAAAGCATATCAAGATATTCGGTGGCAAAAAGCATCTGCGCAAAAAATAAAAAGATATTAAAGAAGAACCAGACCTGCATCATCAAAATCAAAAGGGAACTGATGGCCCCGTAAATCAGGTTGTAGTTAGAAGGATTAAAGAAAAGATGAATCAGTTTTGCAGTTTCGTAGAATACAAAGGTTGAACAGAGTGCATAGAAAAAGCATAAGCCCCATCTTGGTTTTACCGCAGAACCGATTCTGTAAAGAACAACGGTAAAAAGATAGATGATAAAATACATGATGATGGAAGCATTGGAACTGAGCTGACCAAGAATGTCTACCGGTAAATCGTCCATTGCATCGCGGAGGGCCGGAAGTTCTACGATTCTGTTTAAAACAAAGATGAAAAGCATGGCTGCGGCAATCAAAACTACAAGAAGAAATTCTACAAGAAAACTGAAAAGCTGATTTATGAGGGTTTTTCTTCTTGCGATGTTTTTGAATATTTTATTTACGGAACCCAGAACCGAAGAAAATAATTTTCTTGCCATCCAGATTACCCAGAATGCAAGTACAACTTCTAAAAACGAAACCGATTTAATTCCCAAAACCTGATTCACGATTGAGCTTATATCTACAACACTGCTTATGCGGTCGATATATCCCATAATGAAATTTGAAACTCCAGGGCTTGATCTTAAGAGACCTACAAGGAGAGTCAGGATGATTAAGGTTAATGGGATAAAAGAAAAGATAAATCCGAAGGCACAGGAATTGGCACTTTCGAAAAGATTGTTCTCAAAAAAATTTACGCCTGTTAAATAAACAAGCTGTCCGATTTTTCGGATGCGAATCTTAAACCATTTTTTTAAACTGATAAAAGATGTGGCAATTCTGCCACATCTTTTTTTATTATTTTCCATTTTTTTTATTAGAAATCTGCCAGTTTTGGAGCTCTTGGATATGGAATTACATCGCGGATATTTTCCATACCTGTTATGTAGCGCATAAGACGTTCAAAACCAAGTCCGAATCCTGAGTGAGGAACAGTACCAAAGCGGCGGAGATCCAGATACCACTCATAATTCTTCATATCCATATTGCGTTCTTTACATGCTGCTAAAAGCTTATCGTAGTTTTCTTCACGTTCAGAACCACCAATCAATTCACCAATGCCAGGAACAAGAACATCAACAGCCTTTACTGTTTTTCCGTCCTCGTTGAGCTTCATGTAGAATGATTTTATCTCTTTAGGATAATTATAAACCATTACAGGGCATCCGTAAATTTTTTCTGTAAGATAGCGTTCGTGTTCAGTTGCAATGTCGCATCCCCAGTAAGGTTTGAATTCGAATTTAGCACCGTTATTCATAGCTTCTTCAAGTTTTGCAATTGCATCTGTATAACTTACTCGTACGAATTTAGCATTTGCTACTTTTGTAAGACTTTCGATAAGGCCTGGCTGAATGCGCTTGTCGAAGAATTCGAGGTCTTCGCGGCACTTTGTTAAAGCCCAGTTCAAAAGATATTTTACGAATTCTTCCTGAATATCCATGTCGTCTTCGAGGTCGTAAAAAGCCATTTCCGGTTCACACATCCAGAATTCTGCAAGATGACGAGGTGTGTTTGAGTTTTCTGCGCGGAATGTTGGTCCGAATGTATATACGCGTGAAAGACATGTTGCCAAAGTTTCTGCTTCGAGCTGACCCGATACAGTAAGGTTTGCCTTTTTACCGAAGAAGTCCTTTGAATAATCTACGATTTTGTGAGCATCTTCGATTTTCATTCCACCGATTCCGGCTTTTACACCAAGCTCTGCAATCTTTTCCATGCTGAGTGTTGTTACCTGGAACATTTCTCCAGCGCCTTCACAGTCAGAACATGTGATTTCCGGAGCGTTGATATACTGGAAACCTCTTTCCTGGAAGAATGAGTGGATTGCATAAGCCATCTGGTTACGAACACGGTAAACTGCACCAAAGGTGTTTGTACGTCCGCGAAGATGTGCAACATCACGAAGATATTCCATAGACATCTTGTTTTTCTGAAGAGGATATTCGTCCGGATTACAAAGACCAAGACATTCGAGGTCTTCGAGGATAACTTCTACAGCCTGACCACTTGCAGGAGATTCAGTTAATTTTCCTGTAGCACGAACAGATGCACCTGTGTTGAGTTTTTTGAGTTCTTCTTCTATCTGATTTACATTTGCATTATTAGAAGGATTAGAGCGGTCAAAAGTGAGCTGGATATTTGCAAAGCAGCTTCCATCATTAACCTGAATAAAAACAAGACCCTTTGAGTCACGAACAGAACGAACCCAGCCGCATACCTTTACCTCACGGCCGTCCGGTTTTGATGATAATAATTCTTTGATTAAAACTGGTACCATAGTACCCTCCTTAAATAATGCAATGTTGAGTCAGTTTACAACTTTTTTAAGAATTATAAAAGTATATCCCCAAAATAAAACTGGTGTACGCTCCTAAATCTGTCAAAGTCAAGAGGGCTAAGGGTAGCGCCGCTTGAAGCGTAAGCTCGCCCAAACCTTAGATTGACTTTGCCATCTTTATCCGCTACCACCAGTTTTATTTTGGGATATTTTATATTCTTAAAAACTGAGGACGAATAAGAAGTATTAAAAATGCTCCCACAAAGAACAGGGTTTTTAATCATCACTTTTATATTATCTTACTATTTTTTTTATAAGACAATTTGTATGAGGAAATCAATTTTTATTTATAGAGATGATGTAAAAATCGCGGAAGGCGCCTTGTGGATTTCAAAAACACTCTACAGTGCTGCCGCTCTGGCGGCAAAGTGTATAATTACACCGCACTGTAGCGTGTAGCGCACTAGTGCGCGGTTTTGATAATTCATAAGGCAACTGGGAGCGATTTTTAATATTTTGTACTATTTATAAAAATTGATTTCCTTTTCAAACAGACTTTCTTGACAATTTTTTTTATATTCATTAATGTGGGGATATATGAAACACAACTTCTACAATGCGTATTATTACTATTATTATTCTCACGCAAATTGCAGAGCGGCTGCCTAGGACGGGTGGTTGGTGTTTCGCTGAATCAGTGAATTATTGAGGCTCTGCAAAAAATGCAGGGCCTTTTTTTATTTCAAAGGGGTTTTTTATGATTATTACTTTAAAGAAAAACATTTCGGAACAACAGATTAACGAATTCTGCGAAGACTGGAAACAGAAGGGATTCGGTATTCATCTTTCTAAAGGACAGAATCTTACTATTCTTGGTCTTTTAGGTGATACAAGTACACTTTCTGCAGAACAGGTGAGCGCTAATCCGCTTGTAGATTCTGTTCAGCGCGTTTCGGCACCATATAAAATGGCAAACCGTTCATTCCATCCGGAAAACACAATCATAAAGGTTGGAAAAACATCATTCGGTGGAGAACAGATCCCGGTAATTGCAGGACCTTGTTCGGTAGAAACAGAAGAACAGGTTATTTCAATTGCAAAAGATGTTCAGAAAGCAGGAGCAACCTTACTCAGAGGCGGTGCTTTTAAGCCAAGAACTTCTCCTTACAGCTTCCAGGGGCTTGGAAAACAGGGACTTGAATTCCTTAAAACTGCAAAAAAAGAAACAGGACTTCCAATCGTTACAGAATTGATGGATATCCGTCAGCTTAAATATTTTGATGATGTTGATGTGATTCAGATTGGAGCAAGAAACATGCAGAACTTTGACCTTCTTAAAGAAATGGGAAAAGTTCAAAAACCAATCCTTTTAAAAAGAGGTATGGCTGCAACCGTAAAAGAATTCCTTATGTCTGCCGAATACATCATGGCAAGCGGAAACGAAAATGTAATCCTTTGTGAACGCGGAGTGCGCACTTTCGATAACTACACAAGAAACTGTCTTGATGTAAGCATCATTCCATACCTGCATAAAGTTTCACACCTTCCAATCATCGTAGACCCAAGTCATGCGTGTGGACAAAGATGGATGGTAAGTGATCTGGCAAAAGCGGCTGTTGCATGTAATACAGACGGACTTATAATCGAAGTTCACAACAATCCCGAAAAAGCATTGTGCGATGGTGAACAGAGTCTTCATCCGACGGAATTTGCAAGCCTCATGAAAACTCTTTCTAAGGTTGCTGTAATCAACGAAAGAAAAATTTAAATCATAAAATAATCATAAGGGAAAAAGATGAGTTTTACATACGGAATCACAGGACTTGGAATAATGGGTGGCTCGATTGCAAAAGCCCTTAAAAAAAATGTCGTAAAAAATGATGAAAAAATTTTTGCACTCGATAAAAACCCGGACTCGCTCAAGGCTGCCCTTGATCAAAAAATAATCGACAGGGCATTTAATCCTGAAGAAACTAAAGAATTTCTTTCATCCTGTGATTTTTTATTCATCTGCCTTTATCCGCATACGACAGTTGAATTTCTTAAAGAACACAAAAATGATTTTAAAACCTCTTCAATCATCACAGATATAAGCGGTGTAAAAAGCATCTACCTTAATGATTATGATTCGCTCTGCCCGTGTGGTGCCGATTTTATTCTTGGTCACCCCATGGCCGGAGGCGAAAAAGAAGGCTACACAAACTCAAACGGAGATTATTTTAAAAATCACAATTACATCATCATAGAAGATAAAAACATAAAACTTCCCCGGGGCATTACGGAAGAAGAACACAAAAAGAACATCAGCTTTTTCCAAGACCTTATTACAAAAATGGGCTTTAATAAAATCACGATTACAGACTGCAGCACACACGACAATAAAATCGGATTTACTTCACAGCTCTGCCACGTTGTTGCTTCTGCAATGGTAGAAAGCGCCGAAGACAGGGAAATCACTTCTTTTGGTGGTGGAAGCTTTGAAGACCTTACACGAATCGCAATGATTAATTCACCGCTTTGGACAGAACTTTTTTTGAGCAATAAGGAAAAGCTTCTTTCGCACATAGAAAATTTTAAAAATCAGATTACAAAAATCGAAGAGCTTATAAAAGAAGAAAAAAGCGCAGAGCTTGAAGACTTACTGAACGACGTCCGAAAAAAGAGAATCGATATGCAAAAATAAGGTTTAAAGCCTAAAAGACGAATTTAATTCCAAGAGAAATAATCATACCGTTCAAACTGAATTTAGTAAAAAGCGGTCCAAGCGGAATGAATAAAGAAAACTCCGGTCCAACCTGAATATCATCTGTAATCTGGAAAAGCCAGTCGGCACCGAGTGTAAGATAGATGAATCTTCCGCCACCCCAGAACCATTTGTTTATTTCGCCAAGGTCCCCGCCGGCAGTTCCTGTATCACCATAATCAGAATCATTTACATCAGGGGCAAGTCCTGCAAAACGGAATAAAAAGCCGAGTCCCGCAGAAAGACTTAAATCAGATACATTCAGAATGTTCATCTTAAACGAAACGGGAATATTAAAGAAAAATGAATATGCAAGGGCCGTTCTGTTTTCTATCTCGGCAGGATAGACGTGTCCATCCTTTATATAAAAATATCCTGTAAAAAATCTGAGCGAAGGCTGAATCGAAAAATAATAATCCTTTGGCCACAAAAATCCAAAATAGACGGGGTATATTACCGGAGAAACTGCACTGTCTGTCTGAGCTCCCGTACTTATATAAACCGCAGGCCCTACCCCACAAAAGAAATCTGTGTTCTGCCAGAAAGGTTCATCAAAAGGATTTTTAGAAGAAGCTGATTCTGCATTTGCATCGTTTGCAGCAGGCTGTTCAGCAGATGCAGTCTGGGCATACATATTAATAGAAAGAAAGAGTAAAAAAACTGCCGTAAAAATTTTTATGAGTTTCATTTTTTCTTTCCCCTGTTATTAACTTTTTCGTTTTCTTCAAACTGACCATAAAGTGTATTTTCTAAATCGATTGCAAGAAATCCGCTTTTTGTTGTTTCGTAAAATGATGTTTCTTCCCACGATGCATATAAAGTCGGACCAGAGATTACAAAATCCTGGTAGCAGTAACCAGAAGGAAGTTTTGGAAGCCTTAAAGCAATACAGTTACCATCGTTTAAGACACGCTTTGAATCCATTGCTCCCTTAAAATAGAAAGTTCCATCGCGGAATAAAACGGCACACCAGTTTTCGCAGATTGTTGCTTTTCCCTTAAGTTCATTCTTTGCCTGATTTATATTATTCGAATAAACCTCGGGGCTTGGACCGCCTGCTTCTTTTACTTCGACTGTAACGGCATTCTTTCCTGTAAAGCCTCCAAGAAGCTGCTGAATTTCTAAAGGTGCATCATCAAAATTCTTAAGGGCTTCGGTCTGGCGAAATTCATCCTGACTGATTGAAGTTGTAACAATTTTCTTTCCTGCATTCGAAGGTGTAATCGAAAGAACTGATGCTGTAGGACGGATTGTAAGATACTGATACAGGAATTTCCCCCTCTCCATATTTTTAAGACAGCAGTTCCAGAGCTCGCCATTCCAGTTAAAATCAACTACTTCTACTTCAAGATCTTCTGTAAGATTATTGCAGTTCAAAAGAGGATATGTGATTTTTGCCCTCTCATCAAACTGAAGCAGAAAGAGGTGATCATCCATCTTCTTTTTATATTCATCATTATTTATAGAATCATTAAAAAATGCACTTTTATAAACTGAAAAAACCGGAACACCTTCTACAAAAACAAGATTATCGGCGGTGCGAAGCGGAAAGAGTTTGACATCTTTTGCAAGAGAAACTTTTGAACCGTCAAAACACAATACACCAAGACGATTTACAAGGGCAAAAGCTTTTTTAGAATTTTTATATGATGCGTTATTTGCAGAAGAAATTCTTATAGCTTCGGTCCAAGGGGCTTTTGTATATCCTGGCGCATAATTCGGTCCCTGAACTGCGGTAAAACCATCTTCCGAAAAATAATACCATTGAATATTTGCACTATCTATTTTTGCAGAAACAGTATCTGATGCTTTAAAAACATAATCGTTATCATCTTTCGAACAGGAAATCAGAATCATTAAGACAAGCGGAAATAGAAGTTGCAAAAGTTTTTTCATACTCTTCAATGTATAACGGTAAAGAAATATACTCAATAGCTAATCCTTGAACCGAATCTCCTTTTATTATTATTCCATTTAAATTATAATCCGAAAATACATTTACTTCACTTTTTTTTATCAGAATTTCCGATTTTTTTTGAATATTTTTATTTTCCGGTACGTATGATGATAGAATTTCGTTATTTTCCCCTGCATCGATTGTAAATACGTTTTTCATATTAAGAAGATTTGCCTTAAATGAACCAAAAGCTATCCCGTTGAGCACTTCTTTTACATCACAAAGCCAGGGATTATAAAAATTTTCCGTATCTGATTGTTTTTCTTCTATATAATTGATTAGTTTATCCCAGTTAAAGCGCGAAATATAATCCCTTAGTTCAAACGAAGTATACGAAAGTTTTTTCCCGTTTCTGAAAAGCGACTGCATCAGATAAGCCGTAAACCCATTTTCCCAGGTGAGCTCAAGATGATTATTTTTCCCATAAACAGCATTTTGATTATGATTTTCAAACTGATTATGGACGCTAAAAGGATAGACTGTTCCGGCGCATTTAAAAAACAAAACTTTTTTACCATCCGAATTAAAACAGACGGGCGTTGCCGTGACACAGAGAGGTTCATTTTTTAAAACTTCGAATATAAGACTTTCCGCCGAAGGACATTCATATTGCCCCGTAAATGACGGAGTATGAACTTCCACAATCCAGAAAGAAAGCTTTGGATATGCAGCCCCTATTCCTCCATCCACAGGCGGCCACGAAGGTAGCTTTACGCACACCGAAGTCTTATCTTCAAAAAAAAGAAAATCCGGAAATCCCGAATTTTCACACGACATGAGTAAAAGACATAAAATACAGATTATCATCTGAAAACTTAAATATTTCATGCCTATATATACGAAATTACTTTAAAAAAAAGGAGCGAATTTAGAAAATTTTTTGATTTTTTTTATTCCAGCATATCCCACGAAGCTTTTGAATCCCCGGTTATAGGGATTTTTTCGCCAAGGTAAGTTGGTTTTGCATTAAACATCACAAGGAAAAAGCTTTTTACCCTTGCAAAATATTCACGGATATCCCAGCTTGTACGGGTTCTCTCTGCATATTTAACAAGTTCAGGCGCTTCGTAAGCTACAACATCAAGACCAAGCTTTCGGGCAATATAAACACATCTTACTGTATGAAACTTCTGCGTTACGACAATGGCATTATCAACACAAAAAATATCTCTGGCGCGGTACATCGTTTCGTAAGTAGAAAAACCGGCGTGATCCATAAAGACAATATCATCATCAACATTATAATATTTCTGGGCATAACGGCGGATCTGATTTACTTCATCATACTTTTTGCGACCGTGATCTCCCGAAATCAAAATTCTTTCTGCTTTCTTCTGAACAATGCAGTTCACAGCCCCATCGATTCTGTCGCGTACAACATGAGAAACGTTATTTTCGTAAACTCTGGCACCGGGAATAATCACTGTATACTTTTGCGGAAGCTCATCAAGATTTTTATAAATGAATTTTTTTGAATACATCGTCATGTAAAGATTTATAAAAACCGTCAAAAAAAAGAAGGCTAAAACGATGAGCCCCGGAATTATAAAAAACAATTTTGATTTTTTCATTTTGACTCCCAAGTCTATTATACACCAGAGGAGAAAATAATTGAATAAATAGTGATAAAATCATCTATATCAGTGTCAGTAAAAATTTTGTGATCTAATTTTCTTTTTAATACAGCTTCATATTCCAAAATAAGTGGAACTGAAATAGCAACATCAAAAGATTATCACCAATTTTTGAAATCAACTCAAATGACTTTCCTTTATTGCTTTGAAAAGCTGAGAGAATAACATTTGTTGCAAAGTAAATAAATTTTATTTTAAAAGGGACTGGACTTCTTCAAGCTTTGGTGGATTTAAAGGAAGTGGAAATCTTGAAATAGCAATTGCCGAGCAGGCTGATGCAAAGCGGACAAGTTCATCATCACTCATGTTGTGTAAAAGTCCGTATACACAGCCAGCTTTAAAGGTGTCTCCCGCTCCAAGTGTACTTTTTACCTGGACAGAAAAAGGCTTCATCCGTTTTATCTCGCTGCCTTTTCGGGCATAAAGCATTTCTCCCCCACCCTGAGTTATGATTGTAAGACCGCCAGTTTCGTTCTGCATAAGGCGGAGGATTTCTTCTGCCTTCATACCTTTATAATACTGTCCGGTACATTCTTTTGAAACAACGTTTACTGTTGCCATCTTGTGTAATGGGGAGTCGTGCGGAGAATCGATTGTGACAAACGGGATTTTATTTTTCTGACAAAGCTCTGCAGCGCGCAAAGTTTCTTCGCCAAAAAACGGATCTATGACCGCAACCTTACAGTCTGCAATATCTTCTTCCTGCGGCACATTCCACCATCGCTTTCCGGAAGAAAAAAGCGTCTGAAAACGTCCCATAGGAGAGCGCACAAGTCCCGCAATCACAACGTAATCCATTACGCCTGGTTCTTCGGTATAATGAAGCAGCAACAAATCCACGTTTTTATTTTTATAAAAATCTTTGAGCATTGGAGCAACTTCGGTTCCAATCCAGGTTCCGTCCATTTTTACACTAACGCCAAGGGAATCCAGGACTGTTGCCGCTGTTCCAGTTTCGCCGCCTGGGAGAAAATACTGCTCTTTAATTTCTGAATACTCATCGGGCTGTAAAAATCCATCCTTAAGTAAAAATGAATGAGTTCCAAGAATCTGTCCGAATAAATAAACTTCTGCGGGTTTGTTCATATTATTTCCTTCCTTCCTGCTTCTGATTTTTACAGGATTTAATTAAATCCTTTTATTTTTCGTGGCTTCGTAAAATTGTACAGACCTTTACGGCTTCAAAAAAATCTTCTTCGGAAATATCGAGGGCCTGTACATCCGGCCAGACTGCGGCTTTGTAAAATCCCACTGCGTCTTTTGCAAACTCATCAAAAATTACGTATGTGCGTGCGTAGTCAAAAACTGGTGGTGCAAGGCGGACGTTCATCCAGTCGATGATTGTGTAATTGATTTTATCTGCTACAAGCGGCGTGTCTGGCGGTAGCATGATGTTCAAAAAATGCATGTCCAGGTGGCAGATGCAGGATTTATATTTTTGCGAAAGGCGTTCAATTATTGGAAGCACTTGAGTTTTTTCTTCTTCTGTAAGAGTAAGAGCTGCAGTTGCAAAAAGAGGCGGGATTGTTGTATTTCCTGCATCGGCATTGTGCACAAAACGGAAAGCCCTGGCAAGAAGTTTGAATCCCTCTTCCGGTGCGGCTGGAACTGATTTTTCAAGCTGGTCTCCTTCGACTAAATCCATTTTGATTATGTGAGGGTCATCAATGTCGTAATATTTTACCGTGCAAAGACCGGCCTTATTTACAGCCTTCTGCTGCTCTTTTTCAAAAGAAATCCACTCCGCCGGGTAAGTCTGATTATAAACCTTATATGCAAACCCTTTGTAAAGATAAACCTTTGCCTGAGCACCAGTTCCGATTAATTTTTCTGTACCGTCAAATGTCATGATTTTCTCCTTTACACTACCTGACAATTCAAAAACGAAAATCTATTCCAGTTAAAAGTCCGGCCATCTTCCAGCCAAAGCGCTGTTTGTTAAAGCTTTCTTCTGCCGGCTGGAATCCAAGCTCATTATAGATTTTACAGGCAAGCCAGGTATTTGTCTGCGTATGGATTTTAATCTTACCATATCCCAGTGCTTTCATTTTTTCCAGAGTATGCGTAATGAGAGGCTTTGACAAGCCTTTTCCCTGAGCTTCTTTTTTAATTGCAACCCAATGCAGCTGTCCGTTGTCAGGTGAATCGCCGGTATGAATATCATAAAAAGCGGTGGCTGTTGCAATTTTGTTGCCGGATTTGTCTTCTATAAAAAACATGCGATCGGGCAACTCTACTTCTTTGCTGCCATAATAACGATTCCAGCATTCCTGACCATGTTCCAGGCTCAAGACTTCTCCTGCAGAAAGCTCAATGTCAATCCAGTTTGCTTTATCGCCAGGCTTATAATTTACAAAGCTAAAGCCTTCGGGAAGCTCATAATGAGGGATGACGTCCAGGCCGCCTTCAAAGGTCAAATCAATATAACACAAAGAATCATCATGGGTTTTATAGTTTTTTGCTTCTGGTGGTGGAAGAGCCTCGAGCACGCTTCGGACTTCGTCCTCTATTGAACGAAGATATTTAATTCTGTTGATTGTATTGATGGCTTCGGTCCGGCCAAGCTGGATTTCTTCCTCTGTCATGCCTTCTAAGCCTTGCGCGCGCTTTAGATTATATTCAAGCCATTCAAGCCAGGTATAGGCAATCCCGAATAATTCATCGTAGGAACGGAAGCCGTTATCATAGGCGGACAAATAGCCATTAAAAAAAGCGGTAAGATTCTCTTTGTTGAATTTCTGGTTTACAGTGCCCGACCACTGTAGTGCGAGATTTAGACAGGATTCAATCGGATTACTGTAGTCGAGGCACTCCAGGTCAATTACATGCGGTTCCCCGTTTTGCCACATTATATTCTTTGGATCCATATCATCATTGCTGATTGCTTTCATAGGTGGAAGCATTTTTCGGGCCTGGTTAAGTTTTATTTGGGCGTATTCAAGAAGTTCAAGATTTTCGTCGCCGGGACTCAGATAATCGCTGAAATTTATGTTTGAAACTTCTGGCTCAGCGGCATCAACATTCTGCGACTTCAAAGCGTGAATCCGTCCGAGAATTTCACCCGCCTTAAAACATTGTTCCTTTGAAATATTTTCCGGATCTGTTATGTGACCCTCCTGCCAGGCAAAAATGTAAAAATACCTGCCGTCTGATTCCAGCATTTTTTTTCCGTCAAAGGCCAGCGCGGGAACTATGGGTAGCCCGTTTTCTTCGAGGATTTTTTCCAAAGCTTCGGCGCGCGCATAGTTTTCAAAAACATCAGGCCGCTTCATAATCTGAGGATTAAGACATTTTACTGCGTAGCTTCCACGTGCCGTCTGCACCTTATACATTTTGTGCATCAAGCCACCGGAAACAGGAATAATATCACTTGAAAGCTCTCCAAGATGACATTGCTTAAATAAATTATAAATGATATTTGTCATTCAACTTTACCTTATAAGCTCTAATATTTCCTGTGTATTTGTGATTGTAAAATCCTGACCTAGTTCCTGAGCCTGGTTTTGCTCTGACCTGCATTTACGTTTAATCAGAATTGAACGACAGCCGATATTTTTAGCCGCATTTACATCACGCGAAGTGTCGCCAATCATAACCATATTTTCCGGCGCAATTCCAAGCTGCTCAGATATTTCGCGCAGACCTTTTGGATTCGGTTTTTTATATCCGCAGGAAAGGGACGAAACATATAAATCAAAATAAGGAAGAAGAGGTTTTACATAATTTTTGTGCATGAGGTCAGGCATCCCGGTTGCAACATCGGTCATTGCAGCAATTTTATATCCTGCTTTTTTAAGGCGCTCAAGTGTTGGAATTGAATCATCATAAATTACAGGCTCAAGCTTAAGCGATTCAAAAAACACATCGATGATTTTCGTAACAGGAATCGTAGTATTCCAACCTTTTATGACATCCCCAAAAATGATTTCTGGCTCAATCTCCTTTTCACGCGTTTTCACCGCCGGATTATAATTACAAAAAATCTTTACAGAGTCATCAATCTGCTGGTCGGAAAGTTCAAGCTCCAGCTGAGTGTTTACATACTCAAAGGCACTCTTGTAATAACCAGTCCAGCTCAGGTGCATACCCTTATATTCCATAAGAGTTCCGCCGAGATCAAACACAAACAACTTTATATTATCTAACTTCATTTACACTACCTGACAATTCAAAAAAGAGATTTCCACCGAATCATCCGGCTTAATTACAAAGCGGCTTACGCTACCAGAACGGCCGAATACATTGCGCTTTCGTCTGTCTTCGAAAGTATCACCCATAATCATCGAAATCAAAAATGACAGAGCGCCACCGTGTGACACTATAATGGTTTTCTCGTCATTGCTGGTAATCATCTGCTCGTAAAACTTGTAAAGACGATTCCATAAATCTCTGTCACTTTCGGCGTCTGGGAAAGAACGAAAGTCTGGATTATAAACCTCTGGCGCTTTTGCAACATGTTCATTGTACCAGTCACGTGGTTTGCCGTTTCCTTCTCCAAGATTGATTTCCCGAAGCAGTTCTGTCTTTATCATTGATGAGTCCGGTGTTTTAAGGACCTTTTGAATTTCATCTGCAGTTTGTGATGCTCGGTTTAAATCGGAAACGTACATTTTAAATGTGCCGTCGCAACCTTCGTGACTGGATAGCCATTCCCCTATTTTGTGGGCCTGCTCTTTTCCAAGATCTGTCAGATTCCAGTTTCCCCAGGCACCAACATAACCGTTCACATGATGCTCAGATTGAGTGTGCTGAACTGTGTAAATTATTTTCATAGAGCCCCTTCTTTTGCAATCCTAAAAATCATATCCGGAATTATGATGCTACGGGTATAATGATACTTATCCTGCGCTTCTCCAACACGTCCTAATAATGGAACTCCTGTTGCAGAATTATCAGAAACTGCAAGCAAAGCAATATAAGGGACTTCGAATAATGGAGCAAGAGTGTGAAAAGTTCCAGTCTCCATTTCTATCAGTTCTGCACCGGTTTCTTTTATCTGATTTAGATGTGAATATTCCATTGCTATTGAATCTGTACAAAAGACCTTTACAGCCTTTAAGTTATATCCATTGTTTTTTGCAAGTTCAATTACGTTTTTTGAGAATTCAAGATTAGGATAGATTTTTTCAAAAGGACGAAAATCAGAAAGCCTTTCCTGCAGATACTGATTCGCATAAACTGCCGATATATTTACTTCAGGAGTACAAAAGTCTCCAATTTCAAAATCTTTGGAAAGTCCACCCACTGCTCCTGCAAAAATCAAATTGCGGAACTTCATCTCTGCACAGATAATCATATTATCAATCAAGTTTCCGCCGCCAGAAGCAACCTGAGCCCAGGCAACTTTGAGACCATCTTTTTCAACAAGATAACCTGACTGATAAGAATGAACGGCAAGCTCTGTCACTTTATATGCTGGATTTCGTAAGATTTTTGTAGGTTTCCAGCCTGGGGCAATCACAAGCGCATCATATCCTGTTTCCGGATCAAATCCAAAAACCTCCTGGAACATAATTCCAGCGTTGTATTTTTTCATATTGGAAAGAATCTTTTTTAACTTTTCGTTCATAGATTTTTTAATTTTCCTTAGATATTTTTTGCAAACAACTGATCTGTTGTTCCATAAATTGTAGCATAGTCTCCTAATTTCTCAAAACCATATTTTTCGTAAAGGCCGACTTCTCCACTCATGATATACACGTTAGAGAAACCCTGCTCTTTTGCTATGCCACAGGCAGCATTAATCAGTTTGCCCGACAAGCGGTGGCCATATTTCATTATTTCTATCATTCTTTATTTCCTGATTAATTTCACCAAAAATTCACTAGTTCCCTCTTCTGGAATCTTCTCATTAGTACATATAAAACCATGGCGTTTATAGAACTCAATGGCCCTGGTATTTTTTTCTAATGCCCATAAATGATCAACTTCAAATGTTTCTATAGCAAATTCTAACAGAGATGTTCCTATACCAGATGAAGTCAATAATGGCTCTACATATAAGGTTTTAATTTCTTTTCCTTCAATTTCAATAAGCCCCTTTACAAATTCATCATCATACACCCAGGTGTGAGATAATTTTTCCAAATCCTCCTCATATTCTTTCATTACATTCACAACCTGTAATTCCCCAAAAGAATATTCATCATTATGGAAGATAGGACGGTAATTTAGGCGCTTAGAAAATACTAATATTTCAGCTATGCGGCATAGATCTTTTGCTTCTACTTTTCTTATAATTTCCATTGTACTTTCACCTTTATAAATTAAACATCTTTTCTACAAGTTTAAGTGTACCTTGTATCCCAAGTTTTTCATCTCTATGATTTACAGGGAAGCCGCAATTCAAGAATGCGTTATAGTTTTCTTTTGAATTAATGCGTTCCAGACAGTGGCGAAAATTTTCAAGGGCTGTCTCTGAATCTTTTTCTTCGAGCATCAGCTTATACAAAAACTGTTTTTCTTTATCTGGCCTTTCAAAGAAACGATTCACAGAAATCTGCGTATCAGCAAGCATGATCATAACATGGTGCTCATCAGAAATCTTATGAAGAGTCTCTGGACAGATATTAGTATCAACAAAGATTTTCTTTTCTGGAGATTTTTTGATTAAATCATCAAGGATTCGAAGTTCAAGAATTTCACATTCTTTAGTTACTCCATTTATCCATCGCTCATATTCATCTGGACTTCTGCGAATAAAATCATGCCAGTCTTCCAGATCACGCGTATAAGTGAGACAAGGAAACTCCGCCTTATCCAGCTCGGGCAGTAGTGTATCATGATAGTTTTCTTCACAGGCAATGCCATCGTATTTTTGTGCCAGCAACTTTACCATTGTTGATTTACCGGCATAAGCAGTGCCATTGAAAAAGTATACGTTTTTAAATTTTGGATCCATTTTTATTTCCTCCATGCTTCTGCAATTATCATAACAACTTTTACCGTAAATCTTTCCGGCTGCACATAATCTCACATCCACGCACTGATAAACTTTTTTGTAATCATCATCTTGCCGGATTCGGTGGTTATCGGGTAGGCGTCGCCGAAGTCCAGGGATTTTCCGGTGTTGTCAAAAACCTTGCGGTCTTTTACGATCAAAGGCTTTTTGCTCAAGCTGCCGTTATCATCGATTTCCATAATCAAAAAAGAAGTACCTTCCGGACCTGGCTTTTCTAAGAGCCGAACTTTAAGACCATTTTTCATATCTATCCAGATGTTCAAGATTATATTTTCCATTATTTAGCGAAATCCTTTTTCTCATCTGGCTGAGATTCTGCTTCTACCCACAAAGGCCTGAATCCACATTCTAAAGCTGTTTTCCAGGATGCAAGGTTTGAAAGGCTTGTACCATAATAAGGAATTGCACCACGGCGGAAGGTTTCGTTTTTCAAAAGAGTCACAAGAGTTTTTGCAACGCCACGGCCTCGATATTCAGGAAGAACATCAATTCCAATCTGCCATAACTGGGGAGTATCTGCTGAGCAGCCGGCCATTCCCATAATTTTATCTCCGTCCATGGCAACTACGCAAAGCACATCAGGACGTTCGGGTTTGAACTTGTCGCAGATTGCATTCGGGAAATTCTCGTTTCCGTAAAATGGAGCAATATCTTTTTGTTCAAGCCATTTAATATTATAACCCGATTCTACAAAAGACATTGCTTGCTTCTCCACATCTGATCTTGCCTCTACACAAGAGATTGGCACCGGCATGAACATATGATGAGTCAGTGCCATTTTATAACCGTGCTTTCTAAGCTCACATTCAAGCTCAAAATAGTTGTGCTGTTCAAAAAGCCACATTCCCTGTTTACCCTTTACCCATTCAGTAAGCCAGGGGTGAATTGATTCATCTGCAGAAATAACAGTGCCCTTTCCAAAGGTAGCCATCTGCAAGAAAAAGGACTTATCAGAAAACTTTCTACGCTTCTCGTTCAGGCAGGCAGCGGTTATCACATTTTCAGTTTTGTCAAAATCTTCCGGCGAACAGTTAAACTCAAGTGCAATCTGCGCTTTTATTTTATCTTCAATTTCTTTTTTACTTAGATTTAAAATCACTTTCTTCCTCCGTTGATTCCCCAAAGGCGGATTTCGTCAAGCTGTTTGACAGTCAAGGTTCCCGCTTCATACAGGCGAAGATATTCCTGCTCTATCGTGCTGTTAAAAATCAGAAGGTCATCAGTATTGATTGTAACAGGCACTTCGTTTTCTACAAGAATTTTTATTGGATAATCCTCGTAAGTGTTAGCGTAATCTAACATAATGTTGCTTGTAGGACAGAGGTTCAAAGTGATTTTCCTTTCGGCAAGAAACTTCATAACAGCTGGTGAAGTTGCAGCATGTATTCCGTGATGAACTTCATCAAGACCAAGAATTTCAACAGCTGCCTGAACATCTTCTGCCGTACCTGATTCCCCAACATGCATTCTCTTTAGCACATGATTTTTTTCTGCAATTTTATAAAGCGGGATGTAGGCTTCGAACGGCTGGTAGCCTTCACCACAGCACACATCAATCGAATGAAAAAATCCGGATGCAAAATATTCTTCTGCCATAGGGATTTCCGCCTGAACATCGCCATAAGACGGGAACGCAAGCTCAGGTTCAAAAAGAGCCTTGGGACAATATTTTTGATGCATGGCATTCCAGTAATTCATAAACTCTTTCATACCGCCACACTCATCAATATCTTCGACTGCAAAACCAGGCGCAAATCTTACAAGATGATTACGCCTGGCTTCGACAAAACATCCTTCACGACGTAAACCAGTAGCATCATGGTCACGGCAGTAATCACGGATTTCGTTTACATACCAGTTCTGCATCCCCATAAGCCCGTCAAATTTTGCAGGTGGGTCAGAAAACTTATGATTTAATTTCTCAGAAAGCCAAGCTTTACGACAGCCCCTCCCAATGTGATTATGTAAATCACTCTTTGGAATAGAAAGAAGAGTCTCGCTATCATGATTTTCCAGAGCCTTTATAAACTGTTCGCTGAATTCATCTGCCATAAATAAATTATATCAATTATTGCCGTAAGTGTCGTCGCTTGATTACGGAGTTTTATAAACCTTTTTTGCTGAGAGTCTCTGTAAAAGGCTCAATATACTTCTGGATAAAATCAACCCTGTCAAAAACTGTTGGCTTAAAATACGAAGCTACCGCAACAACAAGCTGCTTCTGCGGATTAATGTAAATCACGTTTCCGCTGTTACCGATGGCGGCGTAGATGTTTTTCTTGCGGGAAATAATCCACCAGAGATATCCGTACTCCATTCCCCGAAAATGATTTCCTTCAACGGCGCGTGGCACTGTCATCTCGCGAATCCAGGAAGCCGAAACAATCTGCTTGCCGTCAAACTCCCCTTTGTTCAGACACAACTGTCCTATCTTCGCCATATCGCTCGCAGTCATGCAAAGACCGTATCCCGGAGTTCCAAGGTCCTGAGGGTCACTAAACCACACAGCCTTTTTAGGAAGCTTACTTATTGTAAACTCCTTGTGCTCTTGGGCAGACTTTGCATAATAGTTTTTATGTGTCGGGATTCCAAGCGGTTCAAACAGATACTTATTCGCATAGTCTACAGTAATCATGCCTGTAGCTTTATACAAAATTCCCGTCAGAATATGAAGGCATACCGATGAATACTTAAACTCATCAGTGAGTCCCTTGCGCCCGCCAAGAAAATCAAGCGAAGTGTAAGTCCAGTTTTCGCTTGAACAAACTTTACTCCACGGGTCGCCCTTAGTTTTATAAGGAGCCCGCATCGTAAGCAGGTGCTTAATCGTCACATCATAAATCGTCTTCTCACCACGCTTTACCTTATACTCAGGAAAATAATCCAGAACCTTGTCATTCACACTTTTAATCTGCCCCTTATCTATGGCAATCCCTACCAAGAGAGCCATAATACTCTTTGTTACAGACATAACGTGAACGCAGTCATCGCTCTTATAATTATTCCAGGTGTCGCTGTAAACAGTCTGCCCGCCCTTAATCACCTCTAGCTGGCAGATATTCGACTGTTCCTGCTCAATCAATTTGTACAGTTCTTCTTTAGTCATAAAAACCTCTTTCTTATGTAAGTTTCACGCGCCTATAAGAAAGATTAAGGTGATTAAAAATGTTTTTCAAGAAAAATCTTAAAATTTTTTTTGATTAATTTGGGCGTATCCGCTTGCCTTTGGCAATCGGTCGGGCGTTACACATGGCGGAGATTTCAAGCCTGACTTTAAATCTCCGCCATGTCAATAAAACCTAACATATCCTTTTCAAAATTGCTGCCTGCACCTTTAACTTTTTATGCTACTAATTTATCAAACTCTGCATATGGTTCAAGTATCTGAAGCATGAACTCATATGGAGTTACGACTTTCAAATCGCCTGAAACAACGCTTGCAAAGATGTTTGCAGAAGCACCACTTACAAGCTTTACTCCTTTCTCGTTCTGAGTTACCGGTAGATGAGTATCACGTGACTCAACGTTCCAGAATATGATTTCAGGAAGTTCATAGCCAGCCTCTTCAAACTCCTCTTTATAGAAGTCAAAGGATGAAATACCTTCTGCGCAGTAATCAAATTCCATATCAGAAATAATTAAAATTCGTTCAATCATTTCCTCTTTTGGAACATTACTGTTCTTTGCCACACCAAGGATAAGTTCGTATACCTTTCCAATATCTGTATTTGCCACATCATTAAACTTATGAATATAATTCAGTTTCTTTTTAAGAGTGTCACAGTTTTCAGGAATCTGAATAAGTTGTGGATTCTCACTAAAAGTGATGAAACTATTCTTATATGGTCCAGTAAGCTGCTCAGCAAAAAATAAAGCCAATGATGTTGCAATACTGATTGGTGCCGATTCACCGTCTCCTCGATACATAGAACCTGAGCCATCACGAACAACAATTGTCTGTGAATCAAAACTTCCTCGGTCTAATGCCTTCCAACTTGCTTCAAGTGATAACACCTGACTTTCATCCATTTGATTGCTTCCATATTTCATAAAAGGACCAACAATCTGATAAGGATAAAGTGTCTTAGTATTAAGCTTTACCTTTTCCTCTTCAGGAATCTCTTCACCACGAGCAAGTTTTTCGGCCTGTTCTACAACTTTATTCAGAAAAGACTTATAGCGTTCCTCATCGTTACGTATAAAGGCCTTCTTGTAACGAAGCATTGCCTGGCTAGGCTGCTTTGAATAATCAAAGGTATAATCCTTACGACGAAGGTTATCTTCAAGGATCTTGATTTCCTTACGAAGCGCAGAACACAACTTGCGGTACTCCACAGCCTTCATGCCAAGAGCTGCCATTACAATCTTTGCTCTGGCAACACTTTCTTTTGAAGAAGTGTTGATAGAAGGAAGCCACTTACCAAGAAGACTTACTTCTTCACCCTTCTCCATTGCTTTCTTATCCTTTTCAATCTGATTCTTAATCAAAGCGATAGCATCATCCTTTACTGGTGTATCAAGCAGAACAAGAAGATCATCCCAGCGGCCATATTCAGGAACTGCGTAGACAATCTGTTTTGCCATTTCTGGATAGAACTGTGCCAATTCTTTCAAGAGCACGCGGAAACTATTGCGTTCACCAAGACCTCCGCGAATATTTCGCATGTAGAAGAGAATCTTAATTGCAACTACAGGATTCTCTGCATAAGCCTTTGCAAAAATGCGTCTAATCTGCTGAGCATTGCTCAGTTTCCTATTAGGAGGGAGCAATGGGGACTCCGCTTGAGCCCCAATTATGAAATTTTTATAATCTTCTGAAGAAACTCTCATACCGCCGCACAAAGAAAAGAAATCCAGACAAGCAGAACCTGTAGACTTATAAGCCAAATCACCATTCTCAGTGCGAGCCACGTTTAACTGCATTTTCATTGCCTGTAATGCGTTCATGTTTATCTCCTTGAGGGGAGAGGTCTCTCCCCTACGCCGCACTTCGTTGCGTCGTACCCCTCACAGCGGGGACACCCCGCAACGCCCCGCTGTACGTATCCGGAAAAATCACAGATTTTTCCGAGACTCACTAAAAACAGTCCACTGGACTGTTTTTGCCCTGCTACGCAGTGCCGTTCCCTATCTGCCAAAACAAGATGTGTGTTCTTTCGAACATAACTAGACCACGGCTCTTCAATTTGAACTACGGTCACCATGTAAAACATGCAGTACACATCTTTTACGGAGTTACCGAGAATTGAACTCGGACCTTCAGCGTGACAGGCTAACGTGATAACCATTTCACTATAACTCCAAACTAAAACAAGACATGCATATGTTTTTGAAACAGCCTGAGCCTAAACATACAAAACGAACTCAGACCAATAGGAGCGGATAAGCTTCCGCAAACATGTTGCTGTACATGTCTTTAACAACAAGGCACCTTCACACCCTTTCAGGCCATTGCTCTACCAATTGAGCTACTCCCGCACGAAGAGCGGGAGATGGGAATCGAACCCACGACAGATGTAGTCTTTTGCTGTGCGTGCCTCTATGTTTTTAATTTACCATACTCATTTCGCACAATCACGGAAAATTTAGTGCGAAAAAATATTTTACTCCGCTGCTTTGAAGTTATAAATTGGTTTTATAACATTCACGATATCAGCAGTTGGACCAATATTTGCAACAATATCATCCATGGTTTTATAGGCCATTGGAGCTTCATCAAGAGTTTCTTTCGTAACAGTAGTAGAATAGATTCCAGACATTTCTGCCTTGAATTCTTCCATACTCAACTCTTTCTTAGCTTTATTTCGACTCATAACGCGACCTGCCCCATGTGGAGCAGAACAGTTCCAGTCTTCATTGCCCTTTCCAATGCAAATAAGAGAACCATCTCTCATATTGATAGGAATCAGAAGTTTTTCACCTTTCTGTGCACTTACTGCACCCTTACGAAGAATCATATTCTCAGTATCGATGTAGTTATGAATTGTAGTAAACTGCTCAATAATATCTGCTTCCTTGATATGAAGACCAATGGAAATTGACTGAATCATTGCCTTTCGGTTCAACATCGCAAAGTGCTGCATGATTCTCATATCATTGATATAGTCGTCAAACAGTTGGCCACTTACATAGGCCAAATCTTTTGGAATACTTGTAGACACCTGAGCTTTTAATTCAGTAAGTTTGTCCTGAATCTCATTCTCTCTGCCTTCAGATTTCAACTGGTCAATCAGACGTCTATAGTCTGCATCACAGTTTCCGTTTATCTGTCTCCATGCCTGTTCCTGATAGTAATCAGCTATTTCAAGTCCTGCATGGCGGCTGCCAGAATGAACAACAATATACAAATTACCTTCATCATCACGGTCAGCTTCAATAAAATGGTTTCCACCCCCAAGAGTTCCAAGACTTAACCAGGCTCTCTTTTTGTTGTAATTACCTTTGATATTGTCCCATTCAACCTGTTCAACAAAAGCATGTGGAAACTTTCGGATGCTGAATCCTGAAGGAATATTCTTTCGAATAATCTTATCCAGTTCTGCACCATTGAAAATCTGACTCACTTCAGAATCAGCTTTGATACACAAGGTTTCCATTCCACAGCCGATATCTACACCAACAAGGTTTGGAACAATCTTATCTTTGATAGTCATTGTGGTTCCGATCGTACAACCAGCTCCAGCATGAACATCAGGCATCAAACGGACCTTTGCTCCAGAAGTAAATTCCTGATCACAGAGAGTCTTAATCTGCTGAAGTGATTTTTCATCGACTACATCAGTGTAGACTTTTGCTGTGTTATGTTTTCCTTCGACCAACTGCATAATTTACCTCCTGCATAACGGCTCAAAACTCTCCTCGAGAGTTTTGCCGGCTACGCCGTCGCTCCCTACCTCCATAAAACAAGGTTCGATTTACCAACACCTTTCGGCACGATAAAAGTTATCGTTACTTCTATAATTAAATTGCTGTATGAACCTTTATGGCTTTACTATAGCAGAGTCAAATTCAATTATCACGGAAAATTTAGTGCGAAAAGTATAAAGATACTTATTTTCTTTTCATTAATTCGATTTGATTTGAGATACGTTCCTGTATAAGATTTCTAAATCCTTCCGGTTCCAGAACCTTTACCATAGGACCAAAACTTAAAACGCGGACAACAAGTTCTGTTTCATCGAAGCTGTCATAATTTAGAGTTAGCTGATAAACATCATCACTTATCTGAACAGCACTTTTTTCAAAATGAGCAAATGCAAGCATTACACGTTCCATCGCTTTTCGCTCATCATAGATTTCCAAAGTTACGCTGGTACGTCTGTTATCTGGTAAATCTTCTTCAGAAAGGTCATCAGTCTTTGAAGTTTCTGTCAGTTCACAGGAATCGATTCTTGCAACATTCAATATTGAGTGACGATTTTTCACTTTTGAGATAATGCGAAATTTATCATCTTTTTCAGAGTATTCAATTTTATAAGGTTCACAAACGAATCTTTTTTGCTGTCCAAAACGACCGGTATATTCCAAACTGATTTTCTTATTTTGATGAATAGCTTTTATAACAGTCCTGAAGTTTTTAATGTATTCAGCATCTTCATATGGATCCCCATCGGAATATTTATCATAAAGATAATAATCATTTTCAGTAAAAAGCGGTTCTACATCTTTAAGATGACTTTTAAGTTTTGCGAGTACTTCATCATCAACAAACAAACGAATCCTTTTATCATTACAAAGCGCTTTTAGCCATCTCTTCTGCAACATTGAAAGAGGCATTGTCGGGATATTCTTTATGTTTGTACTATAATCCTTTTTAATAAGAGGCCATTTCCCGCTTTCTAATGCACTTCCAATCGTCATAAAGCTTTCGGGAAAAGCAGATTTTTTTACAATTTCATAGAGAATATCTGAATCCAGTTTTCCTTTCTGACTGCAAGAAATAATAGAGGCAACGGTATTATAGTAGGCGCTGTAGATTTCACTGAATAACATCATCGTCAGCCTCCTCTTCAGTCTTTTCTTCTACCAGATACATACGGTTCATTTTACGGATATCACCATAGAAACGGCGGGCAATGTATTTATCTGAACAATCAAAAAAAGTAATACGGCAGATAAAAGTTCTGGCCCAGGGAATGATTTCCTGAGGATCAAATACATCAGCATCAAACTGAGCATTGTTATCATCCAACAGTGTTACTGTACCGCAGCGTTTTTCTCTCAAAAGACGCTGATAAATGAATTTCTCTTCTTCAGAAAAAGTAATTCTAAAAGTTACATGAACTGTTGATGTATCATTATGTTTTTTGTTCTGCTTTAATGCGACACCCCAGATATGATTTCGTAATTCCTCAAACTCTGCCCTCTTTTGTTCAAATCCGGCATACTCATCACCTATCGTCATACCAATTATATAATCAAATCTAAGAGCCAGAAAATATTTGCCTCGCGGACGATAGGCCATAAGATACATACGTCCGCCCTGAGTGCTCTGGTAAATCATGAGGGGTATAACCTCATTTGGAAAAGTTTGGATATCTTCTGCCCGCTTCTGTTCAATCGTCAGAAAACGATGCTCACGGATAGCTTCAAAAGTCCGCTCAACAAAATCGGATTCAATCGAAGAGGTAATATAATGATGTTTGAATTGGAATACTTCACTTTCCCTTTGAAGATCAGAAGGAAGCTTGTCGAATAAAAAACTACCTGTTACTCCACATGGAGCAATCTCCGAGAAAAAAGATAAAGCATCTCCCAGTCCCTCTAAATCAGACATCGGATTGCGGAAATAAAGCATTGTCTTTCCATCTTTTTCTGATGAGATTAAACCTAATTCTTCGTATTCTTTCAGTTTCTTTCTGAGACTGGATTCTTCTGGCAATATTTCAGACGAGAAATCTTTAAGATAGATATCGTTTATCTCATCAAGCAGCTGATTTAAAGTTTTCTTTGAACCGTCTGCTAGAATATCCATCAGCATAAAGTGAAGGGAAATATCCATTGCTGTAAAGGACTTAGCTTTGAAGATTTTATACAAAGGATTATGTATAGTATGGCGGCTATCGATCGAAAGAAAAGTTACTTTACCGTTTTCATCCGGGCGGAAGGCCATGTAGCCATCAAGATAGTTTTCAAGCCGACGTTTTTCATCATCGTAAGTACGCATACTTTTGCCAAAAAACTTATCCCGGGTTTTAAATCCATAAATATAAAACGAACGGATATAAGTTCTGAGAGTATCTAGATTTTTAATCAGCTCCGAGTATGCCATACTTTATTATACCACCAAAATCACTCAAAATCCCCTTTATTCACAACAACCGGATAACTGTCATACTGACGACATCCTGGGGTTGGAAGCAAAGCTGACCGTTTTACAATGTTATTACCGTTATAAGTTTTGTGGCTTGAATCATTTGCAACAAACTCATCAACGTATTCAGCGAGTAAAAATCCTTTGGCTTCTGCTTCATCGGTCACTGCCTTCAAAAAAGTGTTAGGATTAAAAGTAAGACACTCCTTTCTGACTAAAGTATGAAAACCACCGCTGGTTTTGATAATTGCAAAGTTTCCAAGTCCAAAAAGATTCTCACCTGCACTATGTAATACAAAATACGCCTCTTCAAATACCTTTGAACTCCGGCTCTCTTTCTTGATATCCATATCAAAATCCAGCCAGATGCGGCGACTTGTGTGAGATGCATGGCAGCTTTTCATATGCTCAAATACCTTTGGCATCTTTACCAGATGATCCTGAATACCAGGCTGAGAACCACGCAAGATTGCTGAAGTCAGATTCTTTCGTTCATTATTATAATGCTCAAAGGTATCTTCGATGCAGTCAATTTCGTTTGTCGGATTTACAACAGAATAAACCACCATTGCATGCTCAGGATAAGGCACACCCGTAGTAGTCAAAAGTGAACGCTTGTCGCAGTTATAAGTATAGAAAGCCTGCCTATATATATCAAAGTTCCATTCCTGCTTAAGCCCACCCTTACAACGAATCAGTTCTTCCCTCATCATTTCACCACGGGCACCAACCTTTGTATATTCTCGTTCTTCATCAGTCAGCTTCTTACCGCGGCAAGCCAGCATAATCATATAAGACTCATAAGCAAGAGGTTTCTCAATGATATGATTAAAGAACCACCGAAGCTCATCTTCATCTAGTATCATATTGTAATATTCAGCCATTATTTCCTCCCGCAATTTCTAGAAATAATTGATCCAATTCTTCATAATCCGATTGATTATCTTTCCAATCAGCAATTCCATCTCTTATAATTGCAATGCGGTTAGCAAAGAAGATTTCATGAGCCATAATTCTTTTACCCTTTGTACGTTCATTCTGAGTTCTTTTCTTTTCGCATATATCATTTTCTATCTCTGACTGACACATATCATCATTAATCTCTTCAAAGAATTCTTCATCCTCAGGATTTATTTCCGCAGCAGCAAGCTTTGAATATTCAGTTGGAGCTGGGCTTTTCTGATAGAAAACATATGAGGCAGCAAGAACAGCCCGGTAAACATAGGTATATTTTTTATAAACAATCTCAGTACCAACAAAATCCCGTTTTATTATGCTTTCAGCCAATCCAATATAATGATGAATCATGGCTTTAAGCTTTACATAATCATTCATCACTGCCCTAACCTTTTCCCAATCCTCTGAAGTCCTGTAAACTATCGGGGAATCAGCCCATTCAAAAATCACTGGATTCGATTTATAAAGCTGCTTACAAAACTTCTTCAAATCCCAGCCGTTGATGTCGTATATTTCATTAAGTTCAGCATCTATAAAGTCTGGAAGTTCTTTAACGCGTAAATAATCCTGTACCGGACGAACAAAAATAAAACGTACATCATAATCAGAATCAGGACTCTCAAAGCCCCATGCCCGGCTTCCACTTTCGCAGGCATAAATAATGCGGATATTCTCGCGTGCTTCAATTTGAGAAAGTTTTTCTTTTATAGATTGAGTGATTTCCTTTTCGTCCATTTTCACCTCACATCAACTATAGCTTCAGTCATTCAAAAAAGCATTAAAGTTATACTTGAATTTATCAGCAGAACAATGAGGAATCACGGAAAATTTAGTGCGAAAAATAATAAGAATGAATATTGCCGACTACCAGTTATCACAGGTTTCCATAAAAAGGTCCGTAGGAGAGTCGAACTCCTGTTGGCTGGATGAAAACCAGCTGTCCTAACCGTTAGACGAACGGACCATATAGCGGAGAGAGAGGGATTTGAACCCCCGATAGCGTTACCGCTATAACAGCTTAGCATGCTGCCGCATTCGGCCTCTCTGCCATCTCTCCATAAAGGTGGGCGTACCAGATTCGAACTGGTGAACTCTTGATCCACAATCAAGCGCGTTAGACCTCTCCGCCAACGTCCACATGTATAAGAGAACTGGATGGGATTCGAACCCACGACTAGTAGTTTTGCAGACTACCCCCTTTGGCCTCTTGGGTACCAGTTCTATCACGCGCATTAGGCTTCGAACCTAAAACCTTCGGTTTTGGAGACCGATGCTCTACCAACTGAGCTATACGCGTATTAGTTTCATGCGCTAAGTACTTCCACACCCTCCGAATCATCAATCTCTACAGACACCATATGGGTTACGACAATATCATCCATTGTGACGCCAAGCACTTGAGCAAGCACAACAAGGTTATCGAGCGTAGGCATGTTTTTCGCCGCAAACCAGTTGTATATTGTCTGCACATACGGAAAATCGAGAAGAATCTGCAGCTGACGAGGCGTAATACCCCGCTGCTTCATAAGTGTTTTGATTTTTGCACCTGTTGCCTCTAAATCGAGCACAGGTTTAAGATATGTTGTTTTCACGTTGAATAACCCCTTTATTTCGAAGTCTCAACGCCTTAAGGATGGATTACGCCAAAACTCCGCTTACAAAAATTGACTTGCAGTTCGACGAACTGTTTTCACACCAGCGTTCATCTCTGAACCTCCTTTAAGTGTAAGCCGACTCAAGTCAACTTTTACGTTGTTCCAACGCTTTGTGATTTTAATATATCATCTGAAAAAACTTTTGTCATTAAAGATGTTCTATAATTTTAAACAATTCTTCCTCTTCTTTTAATTGAAGAGTTGCCTGGATGATGATATATTCAATTTAAAGGAGTTCTTATGATTATTTTATTAGGCGGGTCGAGTCATGTGGGGAAGACTTTGATTGCGCAGAAGCTGATGGAAAAAACTATGATTCCTTACGTGAGCCTTGATCACCTTAAGATGGCATTTATCAGAACCGGGCAGACAGATTTGACTACTGAAGATGATTATAAAATGCGATACTTTCTCTGGCCGTTTGCAGCCGAAATGATAAAAACTGCGATCGAAAATAATCAGAATATGATAGTTGAAGGATGCTATATCCCAGGCGAATGGAAGGATTCCTTTACTGATGATTATCTTTCAAAAATTTACTGCACCTTCATCACCATGAGCGAAGAATACCTCCGGAAAAATATAAGTGCAGTAATTGAAAAAGCCTGTGTGATTGAAAACCGAATTGATGACGAAGTTGATTTAGAAAGGCTTATTATGTGCAGTAAAGAATTCAAAGCTGACTGCCAGAAATACGATATTCCGAATCTTGAAATTACCCTGGAGACAAAATACGATGCCGACCGCTTTGCTGATCAGATTTTATCGGAGGCCAGAGCTGGCATTCAAACTTGTTAATGCTGTGTATTCACAAAAGTACATATTTTGTAAAAAACCGTTTAAGATGTATAATCATATATGAACACAAAACCAAGAGAGGTCCAGAGTCATGAAGAAAAAAATCTTTTTAATCATTTTGTTTATAAGTTTTATTTCGATTTTAGGAGCTGATACTTCGGAAAAACTTGACTGGTATAAAAATCTTGGAACTTTCCAGATTTTTACTAATGATGAAAAACCTGCTACGGTTAGAGTGGAAATCTATCTTGGCTACAAAAAAGGTGATAAAGACTGCCTGACAGAAATTACAAACAGACAGGTAGAAATAAAACAATTTATACGCATGTATTTTAGAAAGAAAACTGCGGCAGAGCTCAAAAACCCCGCCAATCACGGACTATTTATCCTCGAAATTAAAGAAGCAATCAATCAAAATATTTTGACCAATTCATTTATCAGATCTGTAAAATTTAATCAGTTTGATGTCGTCGAGCAAAAATAAATTTCTTTATCATTAATCTGCACATCTCTAAATCTCATACACTGATAAAATCATTCATCCTCTAGATTCCAACCAACGTAAATCTGACTTTCATAATCATTCTCTAATCTAAAAGCCACTAAATCTGGCCAGCCTCATAATCATTCTCAAATTTCTAAATCCCCAGTAGTGTAAATCTGACTGCGTCGACAATTCCGTGGCTTATCATGGCGGAGGTGATGTCGCGCTTTGTTTGAAGGAGGGCGAATGGGAGACCAAAAAGAACACAGAGCATGAGGGTCGGAGTAAGATCATAGCCGTGGATAACAGTGTGCGGAACAATCATCATAAAATACATGGTGATGATGTCGAAGAGGTTCATCTTTTTTGAATCACCGGTGGCTGCATCCGCGTTGTTATTCTGAGGCTTGCTTTCCACACTCACACAATAAACACAGAAGGCCATGAAAATTGCACGGCAGGCCATCTCTTCGTATATGGCGGGATTAAAGCAGATCAAAAGCTTTAGAAGGCTGAATTGAAAGTTCACCTGCTGACGGGAAATCAGTATGTTTATGACAGAAAGGATTGCGCCGGACAAAATTGCAATCAGAATGCTGATTAAAGGTGACATCCTTGTCTGGCGCGAAAGAAGTTTATAATCCTTGTGTTTTTGCATGACAGAGAAAACTGCAAAAGATGAAAGAAGTGTCGGGATCCCGGCTCTGAGCCCGTAAATCAGGATGAAAGGATTTTGCTGATAGCCGAAGTATGCGACCATCGAAAGGACTGCAAAAATCACAGAGATGATTACGTATTTTCTGGACGGAAGCCCATTTTTAATAAGCAGAAAAATTGAGAGAGCCAAAGTGATGAGCGCAAGGCCGAGCCAGTAAGGAGAATTGTCACCTTTTACCACAAGCCTGAATGCCAGAAGGATAATAAAGCAGATCCATAAAACGATGTTGTGTTTTTTCATTTTCGTACCTCTTGAAGTAATTGTAACATAGAAATGCAGATGTGTGGGAGATAATAGATGGATTTACGGTGTTTTACATGTTATCTGGGGGGATTTTACATAAATTCCTGGCGCCGGAAGGGCAAAATTTATGTAATTCTACAGAAATCCGGCGCAAAAATGGCTGCAAATTGTTCGATTTACATAAATTCTTCGCGCCGAGAGGGAGAAATTTATGTAATTCTGCGGGGATTAAGCCGGCGCGATGGCAGGATGAATGGGGATTTTACATAAATTCCCGGCGCCGGAGGGGTGAAATTTATGTAATTCTGCGGGGATTAGCCGGCGCAATGGCAGGACGAAGTGGGATTTTACATAAATTCTACGCGCCTTGAGGGAGGAATTTATGTAATCCTAGTCTACCACACCCGTGCGATTGCTCTTACAAAAGAATAGTCCATCTGAGGCGTGGTATCCGGAATTCCTGTCATATAATCAAAGGAAAATCTCTTGGTCCATAAAGTCATCAAGCTTAGTACCTTCCCAGCGTTTTGAATCTTTATTCGCTTCTTTGAGTTTTCCGATCAAAGCACGAGATATATCATCTTTAAGAAGTTCACCTGAATGACCACCGTGCCATTTGATAAAGATATCCTTTTCAAAATTTTCTGCGCGCATATTTTTTTCTTTAGAAAGATCATAGGCGTCGAAAATCATCATGTCTGCATAATGATATTTTTTCCCATCTTTGCGCCAGCTTTCATCTTCATATGCTTCGGAAATAAATTTACCGACCATGGCAACGCCGTCATTATCAGTTCCTACCTGAAGGAGGATGAACATGTCGTTTGGCTTGAGCTCTTCCCATTCATAAACTGACCAGTCAAAGTTGCTAGGATACTGCTCTTTCTTTACATGTTTTACAATGTCGAGATGTTCCTTCATCTTATAAGATGATATTGCCGGATTCCAGCGTAAGATATAAACATTCATTTTTTCACCTCCTTCTAAAATCTTTTTCATGCTGTCGGTAAAATATTCTGCGGGTTCAACATAATCCAATCCCATCAGCTATACCTCCAGTTCGACAACAATCTGATTGTCGCAAAGGCTGATTAATTTTCCGCCGAAGTTCATCTTCTTGGGTTTTGCTTCGCGAATGATGGCTGCAGCAAGGGCCCTAAGGTGACCGGCTTTTTCAAGACCTGGATTTCCGGAAATTTTCGACATAGGATTTTCGATGCACACAATAATGGAATTCTTATCGTACTGATTATACGGCTCGGCCTGTACAACAGTTTTAAGACTTTCGTAAAAATCCTGTCTTACTTTGCGGATTTTTTCTATGCCGTCCAGAAAATCTTCTGCTTTAATTCTATCACAGAGTTTTCTGAAAGTCGAAGGAGAAGAAAAAGCTTCCCAGCTGTAAAAATTTGTTCCCACAAGAGGGAGCGTAATCTTTACAGAATTCTTTTTAAGCCAGCGTGTGAATGCCTGCTCAATAGTCTCTTTTGATGAATCAAAATCAAGCTTTTCCACAACACTTTCGTAAACATAATCAAGCTCCCATGGCTCACACACATCCATGCGACCGTAACAGAGAGAAAAAACTATTTCTACACAAAGAGGTTCAAGAATAAACTGACTAAGCTGCGCATATTTGTCAAAAACTATCCTTCGTCGTAAAAAAAGTTCTCCTGCAAGAAGACTGTTTTTTGTTTCCATTGCAGCCAGAATCGGACCGATGTGAACAAGGTAATCAAAAGTATCTTTGTCTGAAACATCAACATCAGGGGCAACGTAAACAACCGGATTAAAATTCAGCTTTGAATCGATAAAAACATAATAGCTTGGGGTAAAATATGTGCTCGAAGTAAACACCTGTGCATCCTTAATATCCGGGAGTGCATTCTTGTCCCATTTTCCGGCAAAATCAAGCTGACCCGTCTTACTCTTTGTAAATTCATACCAGTCATTGGCAGTTTTGATTAAAATCTGTGAATTCATATATACCTCCTTATGGTAAAGCTAAAAATTACATTCGCAATTTTTTAACGCTTTGCTATACAACACCGGCCGCCAGCGGCCTTACACACCTCATCATCAACTTAATTATAAATCAAGGGGTGTTTCAAGAAGTGCGACAGGGTAAAAAAAATGTGATATAATTTTAAATAATTTTTGGAGGTGAAAAATGCCGGAAAAACCACAAAAAGAGCCTCAGAGAAATCCAACCCACATCCTCGGTTACCTGATGAAAATCGATCAGTCAATAAGAAACGGCGAATATCCAAACGTAAACAAGCTGAATAAAAAATATGGATGGAAATTCAGCAGAAGCACAATCTGGCGTTACATAGAAATCCTTAGAAGTGATTATTCAGCACCGATTGAATTCGACTATCAGAAAAACGGCTACTACTACACTGACCCGACTTTTTACCTCCAGAGAGTCATGCTGAACGAAGGCGAACTTTTGACACTTTCTACAATCCTTCCGCTTCTGGAACAGTACAAAAATACACCGCTCGAAAAAACTTACCGCGACCTGATTAATAAACTTGTAAAAATGCTCCCCGAAAACATCACCGTAGATTCTGCCTTAATCAATAACGAAGTTCATTTTATCTCTGACCCTATTACAAAGCTTGAACCGGGCGTTTTCGAAAATATACTCAAAGCAACAAAGCTTCATCAGACATTAAAGCTGGAATACAAAACCGCACAGAACACCGATTACGAAGAACGCCTTTTTGACCCCTACCACATGATCTGTCAGAAAGGAAGCTGGTACGTCTTAGGATTTTCTCATTCGTCAAAAGCCATCCGTTTATGGGCAATGCCGCGAATCAAAAACTGCAACATGATTGAAACCCGATTTACAATTCCAGATGATTTTCGACTGGAAGACCACATCGACATCCAGATGGGGGCCTGGGGCAATGACGGAGAAAAACACAAGGTCGAAATTGAATTTGTAAAGGGATTAAAAACTTATGTGATGGAAAGAACCTGGCATTCAGGTCAGACACTCAAGGAAAATAAAGACGGCTCTGTTTATCTTTCGTTCGAGACAAATCAACTTAGTCAGACGGCGGCGTGGGTGATGTCGTTTACGGGAGGCGCAAAAGTTTTAAATCCGCCGGAATTAAGGAATATGGTAAAAGACGCAGCGCGCGAGATTTTAGGAAAGTGCTGATTTTTTTTTGGAGCGACGAAAGAGCATTAATTATTCCCCGCCAGAGTCCTAATCCTTTCGTCAATCATTTTCCAGTCAAAACAGCGGTGATAATTCGGGCCGGGGAATTCGCAATTCTTATTCCAGGGGCGGTCAAAAACCATCACTTTTAAATCCGGAAGGTGATTAAAAAATTTGAATGCCGAAGGGGAATCTTCAACTGCAAAATCAAAATGCATTTTGTAATAATCTTCGAGCTCAAGGCTGAATGTACTTCCTTTTATAAAACTGTCGCGACCATATTTATCAAGACAGTACAGGCTGGCACGCTCAAGACCATGTTCATTAAGCCACCTGCGTGAAGGTTCAAAAGCACTGAACGGACGCCCTGTGATAATTTTTACATCGTGACCACTGTCGATCCAGCTGTTTACGGTTTTTACAGCACCCGGAGTTTCGTCGTAAGACAAAAGTACTTCACTCTTATGCCCCTGAATCATCATCTGTTCGTACTGGGCGTCTGTGAGCGAAAAAGATTTCTGTAAATCAAAAAACTTAATTTTTTCGTATGGAATCTTAAGCCCGAACATGTCCGACGCAAGAGTAGAAAAATAACGCGCAGTTTCGCAGAGACAGTCATCAAAATCAACGTAAATATTCATCATTCAAATTTTGCAATTTCTTTCTGGCAGAGGGAGTCGCAGATTTCGTTGTATTCTACGCCGGAGTGACCTTTTACCCAGTTCCAGCTTACGTCCAGGGCGGAGTTTAATGAATCAAGCTGCATCCAGAGTTCCTGATTTTTTACGGGTTTTTTGTCTGCGGTTTTCCAGCCTTTTGCTTTCCAGCTGTGAATCCACTGGGTGATTCCGTTTTTTACATACTGACTGTCGATGTTTACCTGAATGTGGCGGCCTGCAAAGATAGGAGTATTTTTTACAACAGATAGGGCGGCGATTGCTGCAGAAAGTTCCATGCGATTGTTTGTTGTAAGCTTTTCGCCACCGCTGAGCTGTTTTGCTTTTCCGTCGGCTATAACGACAATTCCCCATCCACCGGGACCGGGATTACCGTGGCAGCCTCCATCTGTATAGATTATGATATCTTCCATAAGCTGATTACCTCCTGGTTTGAATATGCCGCCGGCAAAAGTATTTGCGCGCGCGGGTTTGCAGGTTATACCAGCACGCCTTTTGTAGAAGGGATTGTGCCTTTTCTTCTTTCGTCGATTTCTACTGCAGCTCTGATTGCGCGGCTTACTGCCTTAAAAGATGCTTCAATTTTATGATGATCGCTTCTTCCGCGGATTACATCGATGTGGAGATTACAGCCTGCTGCATTTACAAATCCCTGCCAGAAATCTTCAAAGCAGTCTGTCTGGAAAGACCCCTCTTCTCCGTCTTCACCGATTGAAACAAGAGGATTTCCTGTGAGTTCTGCGTTATTTACAAGGTATGGTCTTCCGCCAAAATCAACTGCGGCCTGAACCAGGGATTCGTCCATAGGATAGATAAAAAAGCCGCTTCTGTAGATTCCTGCTAAATCGCCGAGCGCTTTTTTAAAGCATTCGCCAAGAACAATTCCTGTATCTTCGATTGTGTGATGCTGGTCAACTTCCAGGTCTCCCTTGATTGTACCAGTCAGATCAAAAAGGCCGTGTTTGCAGAAAGATTTGAGCATGTGGTCAAAGAATCCGATTGGATTTTTTACATCGCACTTTCCGCTTCCATCAAGATTGAGTGTTAATTCAATCTGTGTCTCGCCGGTTGTTCTTTTTACAGTAGCTGTTCTCATAAAAATCTCCTTTTATATGGTCCCGGGGTCTTAGGGGTGGAACCCCTAGGCGAAGGGGTAGGTCGCAACGCGCTCGATAAATCTCGCGAGCCTTTCTTTCGATGAGCCTAAAAAATGCAATGCATTTTTTATAACGGCTCTTCGATTTTAGGCAAGTGCGGCCGAGGGGAAGGCTTTCCCCACCCTGTTATAACATCACCTTTCTAAGTTCATATTCTACAATGTCGCTGGCTCCAAGGCTCTGAAGTTTTGGAAGAAGGGTTGGAACCTCCGATTTTTTAACTGCAATTTTTACTGCAAATCCGTCGTCGTTGAAAAGCGGAGAAACTGTAGGGCTCTTCATTGCAGGAATACCCTTCATAAGCTTATCAAAATCTGCTTTGGAAACATTCATTTCGAGCATAACACGGTTGCGTGCATTCAAAACTGTTTCAAAAAGCATCTTTAATTCCATGATTTTCTGCTTTTTAACAGGATCCTTCATTGCTTCTTTAGAAGCATACATGCGTGTTGAGCTTTCCATCAAAGTGTCTACAATCTTTAAGCGGTTTGCACGGAGGGAAGAACCTGTTGATGTATTGTCGATTAAAATCTGTGCGATTGAATCTTCTGTGTCCTGAACAAAGCCTTCGCTGGTTCCCCAGGTTCTGAAGATTGTTCCGTCAAGTTTTTTAGCTTCTACCCATTTTTTACTCAAAGTCTGATACTCTGTTGCAATGGTAACTTTTCCTTTGATGATTTTTTCAAAATCGCGTGCTTCTGGAATTGCGGCTACAATGCGTACAGGGTCAAATCCAAGGTCCATGATTTCTTCAACCTTGTCCTGCACACCGTTTTCGTAAACCCAGTCTTTTCCGCTAAAGCCCAAATCAGCCTTGTTGTTTGCAAGAAGAAGACTTGTAATCTGTGGCTTTACAACCTGAAAAGCAAGGTCTTCCTGATTTGTTGTAGGAAAATAAGTTCTGTCTGGAAGATGAATGGAAATACCTACGTCGCTTAAAAGCTCATAAACCGATTCGTAAATTCTTCCTTTTGCCAATAATATTTTTAATTTGTCCATTTAATTCTCCTGAATAAGGCCTGTTTTACAAAGCAACATCAAGTCCGTTTGCTTTTGCATCTTCTGCAAGTTTTGCACGGAAAGCCTTTAACTTTTCCTTTATTTCCGGATATTTGATTGCAAGAATCTGTGCTGCAAGATATCCTGCGTTCTTAGCGTTCCCGATTCCAACTGTAGCAACAGGAATCTGTGGAGGCATCTGTACAATAGAAAGAAGTGCATCCATTCCGCCAAGTCCGTTAGATTTTTCGCTCACACATTCAAGCGGAACACCGATTACAGGAATTACTGTTTCTCCCGCAATAACACCCGGAAGTGCTGCAGCAAGACCTGCTCCCGCGATAATCACTTCGCAGCCGTCTTTTTCTACCTGTTCAACTGTTTCTTTTAATAAAGCCCCTGCACGATGGGCAGATAAGATATATGCTTTGTAATCAACGCCGAATTCTTTAAGAACATCGGCAGCCTTTTTCATTTTGTCTGTGTCGGATTTAGATCCAAAAAATATAGCAACTTTCATATCTTTAATAATAACAAAAAAATCGGGAAATGTCTTGCGCTTACATACAAAAACTATATAATTGCGAGTATGAGCGAAATAAAACCAAACGAAAGCGGAATCTTAAAAACTGCCGTTGTTGCAATTGTCGGTCGTCCGAGTGCAGGAAAATCAACTTTTTTGAATACTGCATGCCAGGAACCAGTAAGTATTGTTTCTCCTATTCCCCAGACTACAAGAAATGCAATCAAAGGGATTGTAAACACCTCTTATGGCCAGCTTATTTTTATTGATACTCCGGGTTACCACGATTCAGATAAAAAATTGAACCTCCGTCTTAAGGAAGTAACAGAAAGTCAGCTTGATGGAATTGATGCAGTTTTATATGTGATTGATTCAACAAGAAGCGCCGGCGAAGAAGAAGTTCATACCGCAGCACTTTTAAAAGAGATTCAGAAGCAGGTTGTTGTCGCCATAAATAAAATTGATTTACCACAGAGTAAACCCGAAGCCGTAAGAAAATTCATCAGCGAAAATCTTCCGGAAATCCCCGGAGAAAGAATCCTCGAAATCTCTGCAGAAAAAGACACGGGTATAAACGAGGTTTTAAAAGCAATCTATGATATTTCGCCCGAAGGCCAGCCGATGTATAACGAAGAACTCTACACCGACCAGAACCTTACCTTCAGAATCTGCGAAGTAATCCGCGGAGAAGCAATCAACAGGCTGAGCGATGAAATCCCTCATGCAGTTTATGTTGATGTTGCCGATGTTGAACACCGAAACGAAGGGAAAAAACTTTGGATCCGCGCCTTTTTGTGTGTAGAACGCGACAGCCAGAAGGGAATCGTAATCGGAAAAGGGGCTCAGAAAATTAAGGAAATAAGGCTTGCCGCAACAAAGCAGCTTAATAAAATTTATCTTCAGAAAATCGACCTTGATTTACAGGTTAAAGTCGACAAAAACTGGAGACAGAAAGATCACACTTTGAATAAGCTCATTCCTTCAAACTGATGAGACTTCCAAAACAAGTTATGATTTTATAAACATAAGCCGAAAAAAAAATATGGGTACAAAAAAGGATATTATAAAAAGTCCAAAAAACATCATCGCTCCCGGCTCTCTGATCCATCTTATAAGCCGCATGCTCTACAACATGAACAGCACAATCGTTACCCATAACATGCGCACAACTTTTATAGCCTTAAATCTTGTTAAGCATTATAAACTTAATCCAAGATGTTCAATCCAGAATCTTTTTATCTTAAGTTATTTCCACACAATCGGATTTTTCCGCGAAGACATCGCTTTTAAATATTCACCCTATGAATCAGATATTTCGTTTTTTTCAAGCAATAAATCAATAGAAAGTAAATACATCTTCGGCTGCTATTATCTTGCCTACATGACTCCGCTCAAACAGGAAGCCTTAGCCTTAGAAAATTTTAACGAGCCTTTTAATAAGGATTTAAAACAGTTCATCTACCAGCAGGATTATAAATCAATCATATATTTTAGCGCGCGCCTTAGTGATTATCTTTACAGAAACCCCGAGCGCACAATCCCTGATGATTTAGATTCCATTGCACCGGGCATGTTCGACCCCGAAGTTGTAGAAGCTTTTAAACTTGCAAATAAAGACAATCAGATTATACGGCGCATAGTTGATTATGATTATGCCGATGAGTTAAACGATTTTCTAAACGGCATAAAGCTCACAGAAGAAGAACAGACAGAATATTTAAAGCTGATTATCTATCTTCTGGACTTTAAAAGTACATCCACTTTAAAACATTCTATAAATACCTCCTGCTATGCTCTTGCCCTTGCCCAGAGGCTCGGACTTTCAGAGGATGATAAGGATAATCTTTTTACAAGCAGCTTCTTACACGATATCGGAAAAATCTGTACACCGCAGAGAATCTTAGAAGCACCGGGTAAACTCACTCCCGAAGACATGGGAATTATGAAGCACCACGTAAACCATTCAAAACGACTTTTAAAAGACCTTGTCCCGGATGATATTTTAGAGACGATTTACCGACATCACGAAAAATTAAACGGAACAGGTTATCCAAAAAAACTTGATGCAAATGACCTTACACAGATTCAGCGTATTTTAACCGTAGCAGACATCACAAGCGCATTGTTCGACAGCAGAAGCTACAAGGGACAATTCTCCAAAGAACAGACTTTAGGAATCATAAAAGAGATGACAGATAAGGGAGAGCTGGACCCGGAAATTACAGAAATCCTTTTTAGTGAGTTTGATTCTATTCAGAAAGAACTTCCGTCGTTACAGTCAATACTCACTGTAGACTATTCAAGCGTAATCCGCGAATTCAATAATTATATCTTCAGCGACACAAGCTCCATTTTGAACACTTTAACCGGAGAAGACATAGAAGAGATCGAAGAACTCGAAGAGCTCAAAGACGCATGATTTTTATTCTTTAAGTTTAATGTATAAAATCCAGTTTTCTTAAAACCATCTGCAGTACGGTACTTTTGTCAGTAATAATTCTTGCCTCGGCTGTAATACCCGGTAGTAACCGTGCACATTGTCCTTGTTTTGTATACAAATATGGAGATTCGATTTCTGCTTCAACAATAAAAACAGTATCTCCGGTTTTTGTTAAAGTTACATCAGGTGGTACAAGAGAAACTTTTGTTTCTACCATTCCATATCGGCTCGGAGCAAGACCTGGAAATTTTATTCTTACACTGTCTCCTACTTTAACACGAGCTACGTATAAAGGATCTACATATATATCTGCCTTCAGACTTTCTTCATCAACAGGAACAATTTTTAATATCTCTTCTCCAGCCAACACATAATCCCCCAGGTTCAATTTACTGGTTTCACTGATGCGTCCAGACACAGGTGCATATATTTTAGAATTCTTTATTGTTCTTTCAATTTCACTGATTCTAGTTTGTATATTATTTTTTTCTGACTCCAAAGATGACAGCATATCTTTAGTTTGAATTATCTGATTATTAAGCCAAGTTTCATATGAAAGTTTTGTCTGGATATATTGATTTTCCAAATCATTAATAGTTTGTTGAACCCTTAAGCCTTCGGGTGCATTCTTTTCTCTAATGTATCTTACCCTGGCATCTTCAAGTATTTTTTCATAACGGGATTTTTCTAAAAGATATGAATTAGACTTTAAATAAGCCTCTGAATTTTTTTCAACATTTTCAATTTTACCTTTTTGTATTGTAGAAAAAAGAATCTGATAAATAAAATAATCATCAGTATTTTTTCCCTGTTTCAATTTATATGATTCCAGTTCTGTTTCTAATGCAGTCGTATCCAGCGAAAAAAGCAAATCACCTTGATTTACTTTATCATCATTTACATAATTTTTTATATATAATTCGCCGCTTGTTACACACCTTATCGAAGAAACAGCAGAGCCTGGACGAAGCATTACGCCAGCCTTTACAACATCATCCATGGGTGCAAAAAACGCCCAGCACAGAATAACCAGGAGTAAAATACAGACAGTAACAATAAAATAATATACAGCATTCACAGGCTTAAGCATAAAAAATACTGAGGTTTTCTTCATGTCCTCAAAGGTTCGTAAATACATTATATTTTTTTCTGACATTACATTACCTCACGCCACATCTGACTATAAAAACCTTTATTCTTCATTAAAGTCTTATGATTACCTTCTTCTATAATTTTCCCGTCTTTCATAACAAAAATTTTATCACAGGAAGTTACTGTCGTGAGACGGTGTGCTATTAGAATTACAGAAATGTTTTCTGTTTTAAGATTTTTTAAAACCTTATGAATTTCTGTTTCACTGACAGTATCAAGACTGCTGGTAGCTTCATCTAAAATCAATAATGAAGGATTTCCGAGAATTGCCCGTGCAAGAGCAAGACGTTGTTTTTCGCCTCCACTAAGCCCTCCCCCATGTTCACCCAAAACAGTTTCATAACGCTTAGGAAGTTTTTCGATAAACTCATGGGCCCCTGCTTTTTTTGCAGCTTCTATAATTTCTGAAAGACTTGCATCTGGATTATGTAAAGCTATATTTTCCCTTACAGTCCCGCTGAATAAAAATATTTCCTGAGGAACATATCCGATTTTAGTTCTCAAATAGGAAATATCTATATCCCGTATATCATTTCCATCAAGAAGTATACGCCCCTTATTTACCTCATAAAATTTTAATATAAGCTTTACAAAAGTTGATTTACCAGACCCGCTGGGACCTACAAATGCAATCCATTTTCCGCCTTGAATTTCAAGATTTAAATCTTCATAAATAGGCCGCCGGCTTCCATATGCAAATGTAACGTTTTCAAACTGAATATGCCCTTTAATTTCTTTTGGCTTCATATAAAAAACCTTCTCATCTTTTTCTTTCTCAAGTTCAAGAATTTCTCCAACGCGTTCTGCTGCAACTAAAGCTTCCTGTACCTGATTTTGAATATTAATCAGTCTAAAAAGTGGGCCCGTAAAATACCCCAGAAGAGCATTGAACGTAATAAGTGTTCCAAAACTCATCGTTCCGCTTATAATGGAAGAACAGCCAATCCAGTAAACAAGAATCCCGCTTATACCGTTTATAAGGCCGCTGAAAAACCCCTGGGAAATTCCATACCTGTTTACTTTCCACGCAGTATCTATTGACGTCATTTTCTTTTTTTCATATTCAAGATTTACAAGTTTTTCTGCATTCAAAGCTTTTACCGTGGAAACACCGTTTAATGATTCATAAAGATATGACTGTACCTCTGCATTCTGGCTCATCTGTTTTGCATAAAAACTCCTGTAAATTCGCGCATAGACCACAGAAATAATTGCACCAAGAATCACGGTTATAATTGAAATTCCAAAAAGAGTTTTATTTATTGATAATAAAATTGGAGCACTAACAATAAGCATTACTGTATCCATAATTCCGCTTAATGCTGTTGAAGAAATTGTCTGTTTAATTTTATCAAGGTCCCCAAGACGGGAAAGAATTTCTCCTGACTTACGGCTTTCAAAAAAAGATACCGGCAGGTCAAAAATATGCTCCAGATATGAAAAATTTAACTGAAGGTCTGTCTTAAAGGAAAAGTGGGAAAGTAAAATGCTTCTAATCGTTCCAACTATTACCTGGATTATTGTAACAAGAAGAATTCCAAGAGTTAATGAATGAAGTGAAAAAATCGATTTTGAATATATTACTTCATCAAAAATATATTTATAATAAAATGAAATGATTATACCAAAAATTAATAAAATAATTGATGATAAAAATGTATAAATTAAAGTCTTTATATGTGGTAAAAAAACAGGAATAAATTTTAATAATAGACTTTCTTTTTTAGTTTTTTTAAAAGTAATATCTGGTTCAAAAAAAACAGCATAACCTGTCCACATTTCAAGAAATTTTTTGATAGAAATCTTTTTTTTTCTTTCAAGAGGATTGGGATCCCATATTTGTATTCTTTTCTGTGAAATCTTACTAACAACAACATAATGATCTATCCAATCTGTTTTATTAATCTTTTTATGTAAATGAACAATAAAAGGACATTCCAACTCTGAATTAATAGATTGAGGATTCCCTTTTACTGCAATTCCCTTTAAACCATATTTTTTGCCAGCAATTAAAAGTCCATTTAAATTCGTGCCTAGAACATCTGTTCCTGCCTTTTTTCTTATTTCGGCAATATTAAGAATTTTACCAAAATGAGAGGCAATTATTCCTATACAAGCTGCTCCACAATCAGTTTCATCTAACTGTTGAAAATAAGTCATCAAAGAACTCCATCTTTCTGTGTATTATTAACTTGAAAAAATAAAACTATTTATTTTTCCAATTAAAATAGTCCTCTTGCGTTAGTTCATATAAGTATACATCACTTATCTCGCCATCATACCCCATTTGTCCATAATGCTTTTTCCCTATTCTATGTCCACAATACTTTTTAATGAATTTTTCATATAACCGAAATGCATGTATATTTTTCTCTGCTACAATCCAAAAAAATGATTTGGCCCCTCTTATTACAAATAAATAATCAAGATATTGAAAAAAAGCTTTTGTCGCATCTATTGTTTTAGATTTATCAAATAATATAAATCTAAAACCATTAATAGTTTTTAAGAATTTATTCCATGGTGCTTCAAAATAAGCGACAATATGACTATCACAAATAACAACAAAATTTTCACAGTTAGCAGTATTACCACATAAATCTAATTGTGTTTCAGAAGAAAATAATCCATCTGTAAAAAACCATTTATTTTCTGGTTCAGTACCGGCTTTTATAATTAACCTAGATAGTTCATTTTTTACAGTAAAAGCAGGTTCAATAGAATAACTCATTTCTAACTCCTCAATTATTATTTAAGTTTTACTTTCTTAACTCTTATTTCTTTGACCTTACCACTTCTTTTTTTATATTGAATTGTTATTTCATCGGGTAACTCAAACTCATTTACTTTCTCCACAGGAATTCCATTAATTGAAATTATCATATCTCCTGTCTCAAGTTCTTTAATCATTTCTTTTTCATTTAAAAAAGCTTTCTGATTTACTCGTCCATTCAATGCTGAGAACTTGAATCCATAAGTACTTGAATGAAAATAATAAGAGTTATCATTTTCTTCTCTAAAAGATTCATAGTCCTTTTCGTCTACTGGAGATAAATATATTTTTTGAACAACATTTGTTTTTTCTTTATCAAAATAAATATCAAAGGCTCCAAGTATCTGATTACCAAAGCTCTTTATTAACTCAGGAGTATAACCGGCACATACAGATAATTCACTAAATTGCTTTCCTAAGTAATCAGCATCTTTTATAAGACAAAAGCCTGTCTTTGTTTCAATTTCTGTTTTATAAAAAATCGCAGGATAATTATGTTTCTTTACCTGATAGAATAAATCTAATAAACTTGTTGCAATGTAATAAGTCCCGGTATCTATGTAATATCTTGATTTTGAATTATCAGGTGAATTAAAAAATCCAAATACCGGTACATCATTTTCATCACTTTTAAAATAATCATCCTGAATATAAATAGTATATTGATAACAATCCAGGGTTCCACGCTTAGAATGAATTCTGTCTAATAAAGGAACAATTACTTTATCTTTATTTGAAAATTCAAATCCCTCAATCCATTTAAAATATCCTTTTGTAATCGAAAGGAAAAAAGATTTATTCATTAAAACATCATTACCAAGAATTCCAAAAAACGGAGTATCCGAAAATATTTGTTTTAGTTCTTTTGCACTTGAAGTATTTTTATATAAATAAAGATTATTAACATGAAAGCTTTCAAATTCAACATTACACAGACAATAATCTATTCCATCTATCACATAATTAAAATAATCCTGATATTCCTGTGTTCCATCATAAATAAGAGAAGAAGTAGCACTTCCTGTATCAATTAAAAAAACAATTGGAATTGAAATATTTTTCTCAATTTTTATTTTCCCTTTAAGGAACAGCATCCCGTTTGCTTTAATAAATTTATGCTCCTGCCTGGCTTTCTTTTCAACAATAACCGGATTCGAAAGACTTTTTTCTATTGTCTTTTCTTTTGCAGTCAAAAATGAACATAAACAGAATAGAAATATGAATAATACTTTTTTCATTTTTAATCCTATGCATGAAGATTAAATAATTAATCTTCATGCGAATTGTTAAAAATTAAGATTTTCCACCAGAACTAGATCCACTACTACCTCCGGACGGAGAAGATGTTGACGACGACGATGATGACGATGATGATGATGATGATGATGAATTATTTTCTATTTTTCCTGTTGAGGGATTATAATTCACTGTTTCTTTTTTTGCACCACTAACATCCATACAATAACCATCACTAAATTTTTTTTCGCTTCCATTTGCATAATAATGTTTTGTTTCAAAACTACCATTATTTGAAACAACCATATACGAACCATCATCGAACGTATATTTAGTGGCATTTCCAGATCCACCGTTAATTGTAAATAATTCTTCTGCTGTAATAACAGAAAATCCATTTTCATGTTTGCTATTTGTTAATAACATAACACACCTCACCTTTGTTTCTTTTATCAATAGAAACATTTTAATTTTTCTGATAGTATCTAAAAACAGATTCTAGTATCTTTTAGATACATATCTATTGGGATTCAACTGGTAAGAGTTGAATCCCTTTTTTTCCTTCAACGAAAGAATTATTTATATTACATATAACTTTTTTAAGAGTAAATCCTTTTAACAAAAAAAGAACCAAGGTTCTTGAAGAACCTTGGTTCTTTTTAAAATTTATCTATTGACAAATAAGGTTTTCTTAGTTCATATTAGTCAGATAATAAGAATTGTTTATATTTTAAAGTATTAGGATTTAATAAATGAAAAAATTTGATACTCTCTTCTGGCAAAGAGTCATTCCTTTTATTTGTTCTTTAATCTTTTTGTTCTTTTTCTTTATTTTTTTTAAAGATCTAAATTATAATTTTCTATCTATCCTCGTAATTGTTTCTTTAGGTGTTTCTGTTATTCTTTCAATTTTCCTTTCATTTTTTCCCAAACATTTTAGAATTTATGGGATAACTGCCTTTATATATTCTTTCCTTTTTAGTCTTTTTGAGCAGTATTCTGTTTTTATGATTTTTAGCTTTGTAGTTACTGTTGTTTTTTTATGGCATCAAGGCTTTTTTGCTATCAAAAAAAATCTTAAACTTTTATCTGCAATTTTATACTTTTCCATTTTAATGACAATAAGAATAATTAAATTTCCTGATTCTTTCATTGACCATGTTGTTCAATTCTTGCCTTATATTATCTTTTCATTAGTTATTACTCTTTTTGTAATTAATTCTTATACATTAAAAGTTGGTAGAAAGAAAAAAAGCATTATCAACGTTAATGATTTAGAATTAACCGAAAATCAAAAAAATCTTATGTTGCTCATCCTCTCAAATAAACCTTATAAAGAATTTGCTATAGATAACAATATGTCTGTCTCGGTTGTAAAAAAAGAAGCCCTGATTATCTTCAAATATTTTAATCTCTGCTCAAAAAATGCCTTTATTGCGAAATTCTCTCATTTCACCTTTATTTACAATAATAAGACATATACTTTTGCAAAATAATTCATTTTTTCCGTATTATTGAAGAACTCCCCGAAATTCAATATTATAGAAAAAAATATAAAAGGATTATTTATGCAGGTTACTTTTAAACCAAGCGGTGTTTGCGCACAAAAGATTACATTCGAAAAAAATGATGACGGAACAATCTCGGACATCAAATTTACAGGCGGATGCAACGGAAACCTTAAGGCTATTGCAAAACTCTGCGAAGGAATGAAGGCAGAAGAAATTGCAGAAAAGCTCAAGGGAAACACCTGCGGTTTTAAAAGCACAAGCTGTGCAGATCAGCTGGCAAAAGCAGTAACTCAGGCATAAATTTTTTATAGAGGTTAATTATGGCACTTGAATGCGGTATTGTCGGATTACCAAACGTTGGTAAATCTACTATTTTTTCGGCTCTTACAGCGGCTCCTGCTGCGGCAGAGAATTTCCCTTTCTGTACAATCGATCCAAACATCGGTATTGTAGATTTACCGGATGAACGCCTTGATTTTCTGGCTTCCATCCATAACCCAAAAAAGAAGACACCTGCAGCAGTAAAATTTGTTGATATTGCGGGTCTTATTAAAGGTGCAAGCCAGGGCGAAGGTCTTGGAAATAAATTCCTTGCAAACATCCGTGAATGTTCTGTAATCGCACATGTTGTACGCTGTTTTGATAACCCTGATATCATGCACGTACGCGACAATGCAAACGAAGCAGCCCCTATTGATCCGGAAAGCGACATTCTTACAATCAACTGGGAATTGTGCCAGGCAGATTTGGATACAATTGCTAAGCGCGAAGAAAAAAATATTAAGACAGTTCGTGCTCTTGGAAAAGAAGCAGAAAAACAGCTTGCTCCGTTTAATTCAGCCGTTGCAAAAATCAAGCCTTTATTGCAGGACGGAAAATGTGCCCGCACAGCAGATTTAACCGACGATGAAAAAGCTGCAATTTATGATATGTTCCTTCTTTCTATGAAGCCAACTCTTTATGTTGCAAACGTTGATGAAAACACAATCGCAGACGGAACAAACAAATATGTTGATATAGTAAAAAAATATGCCGACGAAGAAAAATCAGAAGTTGTAGTTATCTGCGGAAAGTTCGAAGCAGACCTTGCAGAAATTACCGACCCTGCAGACAAAAAAGACTTTATGGAAAGCGTTGGCTTAAAGGAAAGCGGCCTTGCAGTTTTAGCAAGAAAAGCATATCACCTTATGGGATTAAGAACCTTCTTTACCGGAGGACCAGATGAATGCCGCGCTTGGACAATCCACGCAGGAGATAAAGCACCTCGTGCCGCAGGCGTTATCCACACAGACTTTGAAAAAGGATTTATTCGTGCCGAAGCCTACACAATTGACGACCTTCGCCAGTATAAAGACGAAGCCGCAATCAAGGCAGCCGGAAAATACCGCCAGGAAGGAAAAGAATACGAGGTTCAGGACGGAGACGTTCTCTTCTTCAAGTTTAATGTATAAAGCCTGATTTATTAATCATAAATCTGAACGACTCAACCTACTTCCCCTTGTACTCAAACATGGCAACTGCTTTGTCGCCGGTGAGGTATTCAAGGGTGTCGGTCATTGAATCGTCTGTTACCCAGTAGTCGGGAACAAAACCGTAGTTTTCGCCCTTCCAGGAATCGATGAGCGAGCAGATTATAGTTTTTTTATACGACTCGGCAGTCAGATAAACTGTGATTTTTGAATTTGGAAGCTCATAAGGTAGTACATCAACTCCGACAAAAGCCCCGGAAGAATTTAAGCCGACCAATGTTATGTTTTCCTTATCCATCATATAAAGATAACCGATTGTCGCTTCGCTGGCCGAGGCCGTATAATAATCCGTAAGCACAAAAATTTTAGTCTTAAGCTTTTTTTTCTTATACTGAGGAAGAATCGTCATGTTTACTTTATCGTTTCCAACAACTTCTCTTTTACCTGTTCCCTTTATGTATTCATAATATTCCTTTGCCTGTGCCAGATAATCAGGGTTTTCATTATTTTTAACAGCCAGATCATACCTTGATTTTGCAACAGCTTCTGAATCCATATATAAATTTCCATAACTCTGATAATTTAAAAATTCCATAAGCTGATTTTTATCAATCTCATCATCCCAGATATTATAAACAGCCGCCATCAGTTCTTTTGGAAATTTAAGAAGCCCACCAGTATTACCCCTTAAATCAATAATCAGATTTTTTTTACCTTCGATTTTTCCTGCGATTTCTTTAAAAAAAGACGTAAAACTTTCATATTCTTCTGAACCGAGCATAACACTAAAAGTATTTATCTTTAAATAAAGAGTATCTTCTGTTTCTTTCAGTTCAAACAATTTTTCATCATCACTATATCTGATGGTTTTCTTTTTTACCGGAACCTTGTGCTTTTTCCCATCTAAAAGGAGGATTGCTTCTTCCCGTTTTTCTTCGCGCAGATTTGGAGCAAACTGATAAATTTCTTTTTTATTTCTGATTACTTTTTTTATGTCTTCCGGATTTCCTGTAAAAACTTTTCCCGTTAAACTTCCGTCGGGTGATTTTGAAAGCACAAATGAATCGCCTTCTTTTGAAAAATAATAATCAGATGTAAAAACCACATTCGGAGGATAAACAATCCATCCCCCATTTTTCCCCTTTAAATAAAGATGATTATCCATTGCCCGTATATTATAGAGAAAATTTGCAAGGGCATTCATCAAAGCATCCTGATTGATTCCATTTTCCACATGACTTTTTGGGAAGTTCTTCTTCAGCTTTCTATATCTTTTTAAAATCCTGTTTGTATTAAATTTAAATGAATTCTGTTCCTGAAGGTCGTCGTAAAAAATATAAGCGTTTTCAAGATAATACTTAAAAGTTTCTATATCTTCTTTTGCAAAGGAGTCGGCTCGTGATGATTTCTGGCAGCCGGAAAATATAAGACAGAATATAATTGATGCGAATAAAAAGACTTTTTTCATATTTCCTCCGATTAAAACTTTTTTCTTCTTAAGCTGATTATAAATCATGATTTTACTGATTATCAATCAAAAAAGGCCGCGGAATAAAATTTTCATAAAAAAAATGATGATTTTTTAAACTTTTTTTTGCAAAAATGGTCTTTTTTTAATAAGTCGTGTCTATATTAACGTTAGAAACGCAGGTGATTTTGCCTGTAAGGAGGTGCAGAAAGTGAAGAGGTTATTTTTTCCGGTGCTGATGTTCTTTTTTCTGTTTCTGGAAGCTTGTTCTTTGGATGAAGGTTTTATGACTTCGGATAGTGAAAACGTGTCTATTGTTTCGTGGAACGTGCAGACTTTTTTCAATGCTGAGTCGGATGGAACTGAATATTCGAATTTTTGTGACAAGACTAAATGGAACAGGGAAAAGTATCTTGCGAGGCTTGAGCGTTTATGTAATGCCCTTGTTGAACTTGATGCGGATATTTATGTGCTTGAAGAGATTGAGAATGAGAGTGTCATTTATGATATCAGTAATCAGTTGAGTGGTAAATCCTGGGATTCTGGTAAAAAATGGGCTTATTCCTGTTTTGCTAAAGACGTGAATAGCGCGATAGGATGTGCGGTTTTGTCCAGGTATGAACTTACAGGGATGAACTGTCATTGTATTGATGTGCGGACGACGGATGAAAAACAACCTGTTTTGAGGTATCTGATTGAAGTGGAAGTGAAGGTTAAAGACAGGCTTCTTACTGTTTTGGCTAATCACTGGAAGTCTAAACTGAATGATGCTGAAGGTACTGAAGTCTGGAGACAGTTTCAGGAAAGCTTACTGGTTTTAAGACTGCTTGAATTGAAAGATGCTTCTGTGGTTATCTGTGGGGATTTTAATAAGGATATTGGTGAATTCTGTATTGAAAGATATTCGGATGAAGCTAAGGTTTTGTTGAAAGGCGATTCGTTGAAATGTGAAGATTCTTTTTCTGTTTCTGCGGGGTGGCTTCTTGATGAACAAGTGAGCGAAGGTGAAAGTGGGAGTTATTATTACAAAGATTCATGGGAAAGAATTGATTCTATTTTCATTTTTGGAAACTGTTCTTTTTTAAAATTTGAACCATGTGTTAACGACCTCTGGTGTGATGAAGATGGGCATCCTGATGGATACAAGATTTATTCGGGTGAAGGCGTTTCTGATCACCTGCCGGTAAAAGCTTACCTGCGTTTCTGATTTTTTGATGGTTTAATTGTGTTTTTCATTCACATTCTTTTCTACAAGGAAAAGAAACTCCTTAACATGTATTTCGCGGTTCGAAAGATTACGAGAGCCGCGGAATGCATTATATTTAGATTCAAGAACCTGAACCTTACCACATTCAGATAAGAGCGAAAGCATTTCTTCGCGAGAGATGAATCCTTCGGAATTAAAAGAGATGAGGATAAAGCGTGCATTTATTTTTTTAATCAGTTCTAAAAAGACCTGAGCAACCTTCTTTTTTTTGTTGTAAGCAGAGCGGTTCCAGTCTTTTGGAATTCCGGAAACCCGGCTTATGTTTTCTGTGTCGGGACGTTCGTAGCGGGCAATAAGATTTAGCATAAAATAATTCGAGCCGTACGGATGCTGATTATAAGGCGGGTCTAAGTATGCAAGGTCAAAACTGCCAAGAGAAGAATCTTCTACAAGCTCGTTTGCATTCTGATTATAAACCTGGAACGGGCATTTAAAAGACGACTTAAGCGGAAAAGGAAGACTGATTTTTCCAAGGATTCTTGTAAGCGCATTCTTTCCGTTTCCTCCGAACTGACCTGTTTTTGTCTTTGAGTTTTTATAAAAGCCTTTAAAAATACCGGCTGTATTTGCATGAATGGAAGCTTCGGATAAAAGCGGTGCTATAAAAAAATCACGATAGCATTCCGGAACTTCGCTCTGAATGAGCTTTCTTGCAACATCAATATAGTTAGCGTTGTACGGGGTGTAGAAACATCTTTCCCCGGGTTTTATGCCCTCCAGATCCGCCGGCGCATAAAGCTCCGATATAAAACCCGGGTGCACATACTTTCCGCCCACCCTCGCTTTTTCTATGCGCGCCATCTCCAGATTAATTTTTTCTACAAGTGCATCGTAAATCGCTCTTAATTCTTTTTCCTGCTTTTTAGTAAGGTTTGCAAGGTAACAGCGGTTTATTATGCATGAATATTCTTCCAGGTCGTTCACCTTTAATAGCGATGAATACTGCTTTAAAAAACGGGCAACAATTCCGCTTCCGGAAAAGATATCAAGGCAGGAAAGCTTTTCTTTTTTTAATTTTTTCTGAACGATGCGCACTCCCTGACCTATAAAATCCAGGAGGGCTCGTTTATTTCCAATATAAGTAATCAGCTGAGACTGCAGGTATTCTTCGTTTTCTTTTATTTCTTGATTTGCCATAAGTCAGGACAGGGAAGTAAATCCGGCTCCAAGTTCATTCATTTTTTCAAAATATTGCGGGAAGGAAACGCTCGCGCATTCTGCATCGTTTATGACCAGCGACTGTCCTTCTTTTAATCCAAGCGCCAGACAGCTCAGGCTCATTGCGATTCTGTGATCTTTGTAAGATTCAACTTCGCCACCGTGAAGATTTGTTCCGCCCATAGTTCCCTTTATAACAATGCTGTCGCCATCTTCTCGGATATCGGCACCAAGAGACGAAAGAATAGAACACATGGCCTTTACGCGGTCGGTTTCTTTTTTACGGCAGATTTCTACGTCGGTCAAAATGGTTGTTCCTTCGATGTAACATGCAATTACGCAGAGCGCACAGATTGCATCCGGGAAGGAAGAAACGTTAACCTGGAGTTTTCCACCCGGAAGAGATGCTGTAGAAAGATGGGCCGGTCCCGAAGATACAATGGAACCATCTGTTTCCAATGCACTGCCGGAAGAAATATTCCCTGCGCCAGATGCAATTGCACCCCCGCTTCCATCCACAGTAAGATTTCCGGCTGTTTTATCGAGTGTGATTTTTGCACCAACACTTGTAAGAACGTCTACAATTTTATCGTCCCCCTGGCTGCCCGAAAAATCTATGTTATCTACAGTGACTTTGCTTCCGGAAATTAAAGCTGCAATTAAAGGGAATGCTACTCCCTCCCAATCCGACGGAATGCTTCGTTCAAAGCCTTTAATTACTGCGGGCCCCGTAACAGAAATATTTTTAAAATCAGGAGAGATAGAGCTATATACACCGACAGAATCAAGCCACATTTTAGTCATAGTTAAATATGGAGTTTCCTTAGGATCTTTTAATTCCATTTTAAGAGTTCCGTTCGTCCTCGAAGCTGCCATCATAAAGCCGCTTATGTACTGCGAAAGCTTTCCGTCGGTTATAAGTTTTTTAGAAATATCGATTGGCCCTTCAAAGGTAAACGGAGGGCAGTTATTGTTTTTTATAGATTCTGCTTTTGCTCCAAACTGAATGAGCGCATCTAAAAGATGACCCACAGGGCGTGTACAGATTGATTCATCGCCGGTAAAAAGACACTTTCCGCTCAAGGTTGCAAGAACAGGACACAAAAAATACATGAGGGAACCCGAATTTCCTACATCAATTTGACCTTCCGGAAGATGAAGCTTTTTCCCTGCTCCTTCAATCACCCAGATTTCTTCAGATCCGTCAAATTTTTTTTCTACAAGACGCGCTCCGATTTTCTGTATGGCATTAAGAGTGGAAATACAATCATTACTTGGAAGAGGATTTTTGATATAAGAGACACCTTCTGCCATTGCAGCAAGGATAAGAGCCCTTATTGTATGACTTTTTGACCCCGGAACAACAATGTGTCCGCTAAGCTTTGCTTTCTGTGAGCGAATCTTCATTGTTTTATTTTATCAGAATACGCAGTCTATGGGAATTCGCGTTTTTCTAATTTTGAATTGTTATTTTAATTTTGAATTGTTAATTGTAAACTTTTTTGCTAAACTGTTATGTATGAGTAAATGCGCAGTTATTCATGTTGAAAAAAACGAAAATATCCTTGATTTTGCAAGGTTTCTCACAGAATCGGGCTGGACAATCCTCTCTGCTAACAAAACAGAAGATCTTTTAAAAAAAGAAAAGATTCCTGTTACCCGCGAGCAGGCTCTAATAGAAAACGGGCTTTACTTAAACGACAATTCAGGTTTGATTCAGCGTATTCTTACTTCGGATTATAAAAACATCAACGAACAGGAAGAAAAAAAATCCAGGGATAAGGCTGATATTTACATCATCTGTATGAACCTCATGCCTTCTCTTGCGACAAACGTCAGCTCTCAGGAGATTTCGGGCCTTGTCAGTCCTCAGGATTTTTATATTTCGACAATCCTGCGTAATTCAATCATGAATTATAAAAACGTGCTCATTTTAACAGACCCGGCAGATTACAAAGAAGCAATGATTCAGCTCAGAACCGATAACATCACAAAAGAATTCCGTCTGTATCTTGCATCAAAAGCACTCAATCTTCTTTCTGCCTATGATTCAGGAATTTATTTTTCGCTTCAGTCAAACTTAGATTATACAAAGGATTTCCCGAACTATCTTTCGTTCCCTTTTGTAAAACACATTCCTTTACACGGAGGTTCAAATCCTCAGCAGGTTTCGTGTCTTTATAAATATCCTAATGATACGGGAGCAGTAAGCGGATTCAGAAAAGTTTCGGGCAAAGAACTCAACTATAATATAATCAGCGATGTTTCTCTTGCATGGGAACAGATAAGCTCACTCTACGAAAATCTAAAAAATCAGTATACGGTAAAAAGTCAGAACAGCGACGGATATAATTTTACAACTCAGTTTACTCCATTAACAGGAATTGTATTTACAATCGCAATCAAATATAAATCGATTCTTGGGGCTGCTCTTTCTTCGAATGTTCACGACTCTTTTATCAACACTTATAAATATGATTCAAATACGATTAAGGATGTTACACTCGGATGCAGCTCTGTAATTGATGAATCTGCCGCCCTCGAAATTGTAAACGGAAACTTTGTTGCCATCGTCGCTCCGGAATTTACACCGGGTGCAAAACAGATTCTTTCTGCAAATAAAAATATAAGGCTTATCCCTACTGCAAAAATTTCATGCTCACCTTACGAGCTTGAACTTTTGAACGGGGGAATGCTTTTCCAGTCAAAGGATTCTGTTATTTTTGATCACTGGTATGTAAAGACAAAAAATCGTCCTTCGCAGTATCTTACTGATGAGATGGCATTCGGTATGCTTTTAGCAATGGGTGCCCGCTCTTACACCTGCATCCTTTTAAAAAATAATATGATTACGGGAATCGCGCAGGCATGTAAATCAGCAGAAAAAGCAGTTGATTATGCTCTGATGGATGCAAAAGAGATGATGCAGAGGGAAAAATCAAACGATTCTGTGGCCGATTTAATCGTATGCGATTCTTCGGTAACACTCACAGATTCAATTAAGGAATTAATCGACAGCGGAGTAAAAGCAATCATTCAGACGGGCTTTACTTCCGGCAACGATGAATTTATAGATTATTGTAATGAACACGAGGTTGTAATGATTTACACTCTTATGCCTCATATTTCTTACTGACAAAAGAGGACCACTTTATGTTGTACTATTTAGGTATGTATCTTCAGCAGTTCTGGGGACCTGCAAGACTTTTAACTTCTTATGCCGTTCTTATTTCGGTAGCTTTATACACAGGATATTTTTCTGCATATAAGCTCATCCCGAAATTCTATAACAGACTTCCGCACGACAGGGGAAGAGAATTTACAATCAAGGAAAATGCAGAGGCCGCAAAGGGAAAACCAACAGGGGCGGGAGTTGTATTCATCTCTTTATTTGTGATTATCAGTCTGCTTGTAGTTCCGCTTACCTGGACACGCGCTTTAATCATTGCACTCACATGGCTTACCATGCTCACAGGTTACCTTGATGACAGAAGTACTAAAAGCTGGGGCGAATACTTAAAGGGTGCGCTTGATTTAATCATCAGTGTGGGAGCCTCTCTGATTCTTTATTACGGATTAAAAAATGCTTCTGCAGACGGCGTTGTAAAGTTCTGGATTCCTTTTGTTTCACACGAAATAGCAGTTCATCCTGTAGTTTATGTGATTATCTGTTCTGTAATGCTCTGGGCTTCGATCAACTCTACTAACTGTACTGATGGCGTAGACGGACTTTCTTCTACCCTTGTTACAATCGCTCTTCTTACCCTTGGTATTATTTTCTATTTTATTCTTGGCCACGTTGATATTGCAGGCTATCTTCTTGTTCCTCATTTTGCTGCCGGTGCCAACTGGGCTTTAATGATTTTTACAATGGCCGGTGTTGTAATGGGATATCTCTGGCTCAACGCTTACCCAAGTAAATGTCTTATGGGAGATGCCGGAAGCCGCGCACTCGGATTTTTCATCGGAATCTGTGTTATGGCTTCGGGAAACCCATTCTTAATTTTTGCAACTTCAACAATGATTTTCGTAAACGGCGGTATGGGAATTGTAAAAGTATTCCTCTTACGCTTCTTTAAGATTAAGATTTTTGAGAACGTAAGATTCCCGCTCCACGACCACATGAGAAAAAACCGCGGATGGTCACCAACTCAGGTTTTAATCAAATTCATGATTTTACAGCTTTTGATCACAGTTGCAGTTCTTGGAATTGTGATGAAGATTCGATAAAAAGCGTTCGCGTTATTCGCGCAATCAGATAAAAGATAAAACCGGAAACATCGGATTTTTTATAAAAGAATTAAAACTGCACCCCCTGCGACCAACAAATACAGGTTGATTATGGGAGGTGTATTTTTTTTATCTGAAGATTTCTACCAGCGTCTGGGCATCTTTAATAAGATTGTTGATTATGCAGTACTCGTTTGGCTGATGGGCCTGGTCGTCCAATGTACTCCACACAACCGCATCTATACCCTTGCGGCGTAACTCAGCTCCGACTGTACCGCCGCCAATCCCGATGAATCGCGGCTCAAGGCCATGCACGGTACGGATGGCGGCTGCAAGTTTTTGTGCTACCGGTGATTCACGGCTCGTAGAAGGGCTTTCTGATTTCTGCGGCGTCGTATATTCGATTTTTACCCCATACATCTCTTCTGTTTCGCGGCAGCATCGGTCTACTTCTTTTAAGACTTCTGCAAGCGAATAGCACGGAAGAATACGGCAGTCCATGCAGAACCAGTCTTCGCCGGGGATTATGTTTATACTATCCACATTCTTTTCGCGCTTAGTCGGCTGGAAGGTCGAATAATCAGGTTCGAATAAATCATCTTTTTTGTTAAAGATTTTCTCCAGGTTATGAAGGCGAAGCGAAAGATCACAGGCGGCAAGACATGCGTTTGCACCGCTATCGGGCCTGCTTCCATGAGTCTGTTTTCCCATAACGTGAACTCGGAGCCACAAAAGATTTTTTTCTGCAATTTCGATTGTGCGCCCCTCGCTGTCTCCTCCATCAGGAATAAAAACAAGGTCAGACTTACGGAATAAAGATGTATTATTTATGAGCCAGATTGCCCCGTACTCACTTCCGTTTTCTTCGTCGGCAACAAACAAAAGTTTAATCGTGTTAGAAGGGGTTATATTATTTTTAATATAATAAAGGGCTGCAAAAGCCGCAGAACATAACCCCTGCTGATTATCCTCTACTCCTCGGCCATAAAGCTTTCCGTCTTTTTCTACTACAGTCCATGGATCGGTTTTCCATAAAGAAAGGTCTCCGGTCGGGACAACATCAATGTGAGCCATAACCCAAATGCGAGTAGAATCATCGCGGCCCGGAATTGTTACGACAAGGCTTGGACGTGAGCCTGAACTAACGCGGCTGTCGGGAGCTTTAAAACGTTCAATGTTTGTAAAGCCATTTACCTTAAGCCAGGATTCGAGCGCATCACATTTTTCTTTTTCTCCATCCCCGCCGCCTTCCGGAGCAATTGCCTTGTGCGAAGTAAGCATGGTCTGAAGTTCAACTATATTTTTTTTCTGAGAGTCTAAAAATTCCTTTGGATTCATATTTTTTCCTGTTAAGTTTTTTTCGTAAATCATTTTATCACAAAAAAGAATAATAAAACAATCAACTTGACCTATATGCCAAATGGCAATACAATAAAAGACAAATGGCATAGATAAGAAGGAGGCAAGCATGAATAGATCTTTAGTTTTTACACCCGCAAGATGCATGGAAATGGCCGAAGACGGAATCAGAAAAACGGATTATAACAACCTCATCCATGTTGTCTTTAAATATACCGATAAGGATTTTGCAGTGATTGCAGGAACAAGCGTACGAACTCTTGCAAGATTAAAGCCCGAACAGAATATACCTTTCAGGGCAGCAGAAGTTACAATCTCTCTTATGCGTGCATTAAAAAAAGCTACAGAGATTTTTGGCTCAAAAGAAAATGCCGTTGAATGGCTTAAAACTCCAAATAAACTTCTGGATGATTTGAGTCCGGTTCAGGCACTCAGTTCAAGATTTGGTGCCGAAGAAGTTATGAATATACTCGGACGTATTCAGTATGGAGTATACTCTTAATGGTTGTTTTTAGGATTGCGGGAAAAGAATTTATAAGGGATATTTCCGGACGAGGGGCAGAACTTTATGGCGGGCGCTGGAACGAAAAAGGTTATCCGGCGCTTTATACATCATCATCACTTTCTCTTGCTGCCCTTGAGACACTCGTTCACACAGACAGAAAACTCTTCCCGGTAAACATGGCCTATGCAAAAATCTACGTACCCGACCGTATGCTTTCTCTTAAAGTTCTTAAACTTAACAAAAATATTTCCGAGGTTGAATACGGAACCAGATGGCTCAAAGAAAAAAAATCACTCATGCTCAAAGTCCAGTCTGCAGTTCTGCCCTATGAATACGAACACGAATTCAATCTGATTATAAATCCCCTCCACCCCGACTTTCACAAAATCTTCGTCGCCGAGGTCCACAGCTTTTCGTTCGACAAAAGGTTTGATTAATCAGTCATCAAAATAAAAAGTTTATTTTTTTTAAAACCTCCAGGCTCTTTTACCTCTGTTTGGAGCACCACCGGTTTTTCTAACAAGGAACTGCTGGATTTGAACCATAAAAGGATCATCAGAAGGATAATCATAACGCATGACAACCTTATATTTTCCATTGATGTTTACTTCACAAACATAATAATTTGCATCAAGTACCGAAACATCAAGGCTCGATTTCCTGTCATAAAACTCACATTCTTTGAGTAACTTAAGTAATTTTCTTATTTCTGACCTGGTAACAGGTATTTTTTTATGTCTGGCAGGGCTATCTTCTACTATCACTTCCATATCTTGTGAAAACTTTGTCCAAGTGACTTTAATAAGATACGAATATGAATTTCTCTTCATTCCAGAATCAATACAGAAAAAACGAACTTCATTCTGCCCTTTTTCCAGATGCATAATAGAGACAGGATCAAAATAATCAAGAAAACTGGAATAAACCTCATTCCATACTACATGGAAAGTTCCCCTTGGAAAATAATTCTGGGCATCATTATTTGTACTCTGTTCTACAATATTCATTGAAGGCCACATAGAATAATTTTCACAGAATTTCAGATAATCATCATACTCATTCCAATCAATAGAATATTGTCCAAATAGATTTATGTAATCAATTGGCTCATATTCCAAAATTCTCCCTTTGTTTTTAAGATTCAAAATACTTTCCGGATGCTGCTCTAAATAAGAATCATAATCAATATCTTCGGTGATTAATTGGTTATTTAATAAAAGGTGATAAATTTTTTTATTTAATTCCCCCCGTAGACAATCTCTTTGAATTCTCATAAAAAAAACAAAGGGATAATTCTCTTTATATCGTTCTATGTATGAATCAATATTCTCTAATTCCTTTTCTCCTGTCTTAATAAAATCGTAATCGTTTTCTTCATACATCATTTTATAAAACGCTGATTTATGGACAAGCGAAACTTCATTTTCCTGCTGCTCCGGTTCAGGTTTATTGATTTTATAAACACAAATAATACCTGTAGTCAAAATAACTAAAAGGATGGGTATAAGAATCTTGAATATTGTTTTTTTTGTAAAAGTAATTTTGTACATTTTTACTTCCTCCGATTATTATTTAATCCTCAAATTCATCAGTGAAATACTCATAATCATGCTCAACCGGATATTTTTTATCGAAGTATATATTTATAATAATAACAACTATTACTCCAATAATATAAGTCCATATACTTTCAAATATTTTTATTCCGGTTTTTGCGTAAATAAATAGACAGATCAAACCATAAATAATTGAAAAAATCCCACAGGCTAATCTTGCTTCATCATCATCCATAATTTTTCTTTCCTTTTATTCCCAAACACAATCGCAATGTGGGCATTTATCTGGAAGTATTTTAATACGCCCATATTCAGATTTATAATAAAAAAAAGAACAAATTCTTGTATGACATTTAGGACACTTTAAGTTTACACCTATTAGCCAACTAATAAATAAACCTAAAGCCAAAAAAGACCACTTAAATATGAAAAACAATATAATACATATTATTGGTATTACCCAACTTGTCAGATTATACATTAATCTAAGCTTCATACAAACCTCGTCAAATCATTATAAAACAGATTTTTCAGAATGCAAGGATTATGGAGGATTACAAACTTTAATCAATATTTCCAGGAACCAAAATAATATTTTAAAAATAACTCAAGTTCCATATCAAAAATTCGTTTTTCTTTTGTGACATCTAATTATATCTTGTACAAGCCAGAACAAGGACAAAATGAACAACGGTAAAACATAAACAAAATTCACTAAATAAACTGATTCGAAAAATTTAACTGTTGTATATACTAAAGCTATTGATTGTATAGAAAAGATTATAGTAAAAAGCCCGCTTATAAAAAATCTGACTATGTAAGAAGCTTTTTCATATACAAGGATATCTTTTCTGAGCCAGAATAAGAAGAAAATAAATATAGGAAGGTATTGAAATATAATAATATACCCAAAACCTGCTTCCCCAGGTGCATGAAACATTAAAAACACTATCACAATTGTTTCCAGAAAGAACAGGCTGCAGAAAACAATATCTATAATCAACTTAATTATTTCTGATTTTTTTTCGTCTGTCATAAAACAAATTATTGTAAAAATCAAATACACAGATAGTAATGGAATAAAAACACTTTGATGTAATAGAGCGAGTCCCTCAAAATTAATTACGGCAAGAACTATCAGATAAGTGACTAAAATACAGCTGAATCGGGAAAACAAATACAAACGCTTTTTGTTCATAATTACTTTCCTTTTATTTATTTCATGAACTCAAAAAATACTGTGTTATATAATGCTGTATTACAGTTTTCCCTGTTTTGCACATCTATTTTATGATCTACAAAAAAATATGATGTGGAAGAATTTATCGAATTAATTATATTTGCACTCGTTCTTTCTGTATCAATTGTATAACCATTAAAAAGTTTTACCATAGAATATGAATTATCACCATATCTTGAATCTCTTAAGCCTTTTACATCAGTTTCTGTATTAAGCCCCCAAGCTCCTTCAGATATAGGACTTAAGCTTGTTCCGTTATAACTCAATGTATAAACTTGTCTAGTTTTTTTATTAGTAATTACATAAAGACTATGAACTAAAACAGCATCACTATCTCCTTTCTCCCATGGATATTTAAAAAGTGCTTTTCTTTCATAAGCCTCTATTGAGTAATTATCTGGATTCTTACCTATTTCTTGTAAAAATTTAATTACATCAGATTCTTTAGCAATCAAATCTCCATTTGGAAGTATTTCTGGTAAAATATCTGTTTTTTTAAGTCCGTCCGTACTACTAGGATATCCTTTTTCAGAAAGATTTTTAGATGAATCTTTCATTCCATCCATACTGCTTGGATAACCACGATTATCGGAACCACCAGATTCTGGTCCACTACCCCCAGGATTTCCCGAAGGGCCACCACTAGAAGTAGATGTATTATTATTTCCTCCGCTTCCGGTTACGACACCATTTCCTTCTCCTGGATTTCCACCAGAACCTGTAAGTCCTAACTTTTTCTGAGCAGCATTAATATCACCCTGTGTAATAACTACTTCTGATCCATCATTACGTGTAAGAACATCTCCAGGAGATCCAGCTGCAACTGCTGCATCTGAATTTTCTATTCGTTCTCCACCATTCACCAAATACTGTTCTTCGAGGGTGAGTTCCCTGTAATCTTCTTCCTGAGAGATGTCAAACATTTTTTTACTGTCCTCCGATTATTATTGAATATTATTACCTACACAAATCCATTTGCAGAATATATGGGCTGCTTCTGTGTCCGTTTTTATCTTCCAGATAGAACCTTAATTTCTTATTACTTTCATCTGCCTGA